>JAEEGK010000400.1_pt1 | contig 108496 bp, 100 predicted proteins | sample 8958771 | NCBI WGS metagenome assembly JAEEGK01 (sample SAMN16246547, study PRJNA631951) | gut metagenome | biome: gut microbiome; feature: rumen; material: SC-attached | host: Bos | place: Iran: Karaj | collected 2018-10 | reverse complement strand
AATGCCGGCACTGGTGGAGATATGAGGTTAAAGACTACCCAGCAGGCCTTTGGTGACAAGCTCCACACCTACACCATTGTGGATGCAATCAATGATGAGAATGTCCTTCCTTTCAGGATTGACTACATCAACACTATCAAGGAGAAGGAAGGCATCCTGGACAAGCAGATATCAGCCATAGACAGGGAGAAGGCAATGGCCTCCCCAGAAAGGGTGTCCCAGGTGGTCAAGTACATCCTTGAACACTTTAACCAGAAGACCAAGAGGAGTTCCTTCTATACTTTCAGAGTACTGGATGACATCCATAAGGTGGCAAGTGCAAGGAAGGGAGAGGCAGTTTCTGAACACAAGACAGAACAGAAGATAGGTGGTTTCAATGCAATGTTTGCAGTGGCCTCCATCCCTATGGCAAAGGCATATTACAGTGAGTTCAAGAGACAGCAGGAAAGCCTACCAGAAGCACAGAGATTGAAGGTTGCAACCATCTACTCCTATGGTGCAAATGAGGAGGAGATAGATGGCATCCTGGCAGAGGAGAACCCTGAAAGCACCACCAATCTTGACCAGCAGTCCAGGGACTTCCTGGAAGGTGCAATCAAGGACTACAACAAGATGTTCTCCACCAACTATGACACATCCAGTGACAAGTTCCAGAACTACTACAAGGACTTGTCTTTGAGGATGAAAAACAGGCAGGTGGATCTCCTGATTGTGGTCAATATGTTCCTGACTGGTTTTGATGCAACCACCTTGAACACCCTGTTTGTGGATAAGAACCTGAAACAGCATGGACTGATCCAGGCATTTTCCAGAACTAACAGAATACTCAACTCTGTCAAGACCTTTGGTAACATTGTCTGTTTCAGAGACCTTCAACAAGAGACTGATGATGCAATTGCCCTGTTTGGGGACAAGGATGCCAGCAGCATAGTCATACTCAAAGACTTCCTGTCTTACTACAATGGTTATGACACAGAGAAGGGGAAGCACTGTTATGGGTACAAGGAACTGGTGGAACAAATCCTGGAAGAGTTCCCAGAAGGAGAACCCATTGTTGGAGAAGAGGCTGAAAAGAGGTTCATTGGACTGTATGGAAGCCTTCTCAAATCCATCAATATTCTCTCTACCTTTGACCAGTTTGAGGGTCAGGAAATCCTTTCTGACAGACAGTTACAGGACTACCAGAGCAACTACCTTGACCTCCAAGAGAAGTGGAGAAAGAGGAGACCCGGGGACAAGGAGAACATCAATGATGACCTGGTGTTTGAGACTGAGCTCATCAGGCAGGTGGAAATCAACATAGACTACATCCTTCTCCTGGTCCAGAAGTACCATGACACCAACTGCACCAACAAGGAAATCTTGGTCAACATCACCAAGGCCATTGGATCCAGCATGCAGTTGAGAAGTAAGAAGGAGCTCATTGAGAGTTTCATCAGCTCTGTCAATGCAGACACTGATGTGGAACAGAGTTGGAAGGATTATGTCCAGCAGCAGAAAGAGGAAGACCTGAAAGAACTCATAGAGAGTGAGAACCTGAAACCAGAGGACACCGCCAAGTTCATAGAGAGCAGTTTCAGGGATGGTCAGGTCAGAACCACTGGTACAGACATAGACAAACTACTCCCTCCCATGTCAAGGTTTGGTGGGGGCAACAGACAGGAAAAGAAGAAGACTGTCATTGAGAAGATACAGAACTTCTTTGAGAGATACTTTGGACTGTAACCAGAAGTCATTAAAAGCGATTGTAAACACTTGATTATATATAAAATATGAAGAAGTATATCAGGGTTATGCTAGGCCGTGGCAGTAAGTATGCCAAGATGTGCCGGGAAGAAGGTTATATCGGGGCCGACTTTGAAATCGACGTTGATTTGTCCGATTCTTTGTATGATAATTGGCGAGACTTCAATAAGAAGTTCATACCAGTTTGGATGGCCAGCGTTCCCGGAAAGTCAACCACATCCGCAGGTCTTGCTTGTGGCTTTCTTTGGACGATAATCAAGGGGCTGAGAATCGGGGATATTGTTCTCTGCCCGTCGGGTGAAGGTTATTATTACGTCGGAACGATCAGTAGCGATTACTATTATGTCCCTGGTACGGAGTTACCTCACCGCCGGAATGTTTCTTGGATGGAAAAGGTGATTGAGCGGAAGAATATGTCAGTGGAATTGCGGAATTCTTCTGGATCTATTGGGACTTGTTCTGATGTGACAAGATATGCGACGGAGATAGAAGGATTACTTGGAGGTTCGTCAGCAGGAAAACCTGTTCCCCCGATAAAACCTGTTTCACATGAGCCCTCGAAGCTATTTGAAGAACGGTCATTGCATAAGTTGTTTTGCAGTTTCCTGAGGACCAGAGGCATTTTCGCCAAAACCATCTACCACGAAAAGTCATCCAGCAAAGTGGATAACGCCCAGAAATGGATACATCCTGATATTATTGGTGTACAGTTCGAGGAGTTTAAGAATGATGCCACATTGGCTCTGCTCAAAGCAACAGAGCCCAAAAAATCAATCCAGATTTTCTCTTACGAACTCAAACGAAAGATTGAGTCGGATTACCAGTTGAAACAGTATTACTTCCAAGCTCTTTCAAATAGTAGTTGGGCAAATTTCGGATACTTGGTGGCATTTGAAATCAACGAAGATTTGGACGAGGAGATGGCCCGCCTTAACAATGCGTTTGGGATAGGTATTATCTTGATGCAGGCCAATGATTCTAGGATTCTTTATCCGGCGAAGGAGAAGTCTCTGGATTACAACACGATCGAAAAGTTGAATAATCTTAATCCGGATTTCTGCGAGTTCATCAAAAAACTATCCAAGGTGATGAACGCATCGAAAGACTACACGGCTGACGCAAAGAGCTCGTTCATAAAGATTTGCGATAAGATATTTGAGTCCGACGAAGAGCAGGAAACTTATTGCAAGGAGCACAACATTCCATTCTAGTCTACCTGAGATATGGCTACAAAACACTATACTAAACGAGAACTGGCTCTAATGATGATTCCCGTCCTTATCCGCTGGGCACAAGCATCTTGGGATAAGCCTCATTATTATGCAGACCTTAGTGCTTCCGTAGGCTATGGATGTAGTCAGATTGGGGACGTCTTGGGCGAGATAAAGGATATCCTTGATGACGTTTCCGAAAGTACAGGAAAGAAAATCCCCCCGTTGAATGCTTTGGTCCAGAACAAGAGCACCAAACTTCCATCAGACGGCTTCGATTATGTTATTCCAAAGTATTCCAAGCTTTCGTCCGCATCAAAAGCTGGAGAGGTCGCCAAGTTGAATCTTAGCGCTCATCAATACAATTGGGATTGGGTCCTTGACGCGTTAGACTTGGAACCGGCGAAGATCTTTTCCGAGAGCGAGGTTAAAAAACTCAAGGAAAAGAAATATGTTGGTTATGGAAAGGGCGAGGGCCAGGAGCATAAGTCTCTCAAAGAATATATCGTCAGGAATCCGGAGGCTGTCGGCATAAAAAAGACAGTTGTAATTGCAGAGACAGAACATGGACTTCCCTCTGGCGACCAGCTCGATGTCTATTTTGAGTTTAGAAACAAGAGCCGGATGGCGGTTGAAGTAAAACCCTCCACATCACCTAATGAGGACATAACACGTGGCATTTTCCAGTGTGTAAAGTATCAGGCAGTTATGGATGCTCTTCGTACTGTGGAATATGGGAAATATGAGAACAGAACCCTGCTGGTCATCGGTGGGAAGATGTCGGAGAACAACAAAAAACTCGCGAATGATCTTGGAATCAAGTATGTAGAAGAGTTTAAGATTGTCGAAGATGAGTGAACTTGAGGAACTCATTAATAAGTTCAAAGAATCCACATCGAATTTCAAAGGAAGCCGGAAAAATTCGGATGAATTCTATGTTATTGGGCTATGTGATGAGGCACTTGGGCTGAAAGCAGAACGACAGTTTAAGTTCCCTTTTTTACTTGGCGATACCGGTAAGCCGTTGCCTGTGGATGCATATTATCAAGAGCCGAACCTTGTCGTTGAATATTATGAACGGCAGCATACGGAATCTGTCAAGTTGTTTGACCGTCGGATGACGGTTAGTGGGGTCTCAAGGGGAGAACAGAGGAAGATATACGATGAACGGCGTCGGACAGAACTTCCCAAACACGGAATAAAGCTGATAGTCATAAGTTATACAGATTTCGGGATGTCGAAGAAACTCGTAAGAAATCATGACGCGGACCTACTTGTTGTGAAGAGCATTCTAGAAAGAAATGGAATCAAAACACTATAACCAATGATCGGCAAATACCCCATCATAACCCTCTGTGGCAGCACGCGTTTCAAGGAGCAATTCCTGGAGGCGCAGAAGCGTTTGACCCTCGAGGGCAATATCGTGATCAGCGTGGGGTTGTTCGGGCACAGCGGGGATGAGGAGGTCTGGGCGCCCGGGACGAAGGAGATGCTGGACAATATGCATAAGCGCAAGATCGACATGGCTGATGCCATTTATGTGATCAACGTGGGGGGCTACATCGGCGCGAGCACCCGGAGCGAGATCGAGTATGCTAAGGCCACGGGGAAGGAGGTTTTGTATTTGGAGGAGCCCTAGTGAAAGATCACATCCAAAAGACGAATGCCGTCCGCTTGCTGGAGACCGCGGGGATACCGTTCGGCCTCGTTCCCTATGAGGTGGATGAGAACAATTTAGCGGCAGATCACGTGGCGGCGCAGCTGGGAGAACCGATCGAGCAGGTGTTCAAGACCTTGGTTCTGCGTGGGGACCGTGGTGGGTGTTCCCCGATCGGGATGAAGAAGCCTCTACCGACGTTCGTTCACGAGTCGGCCTTGCTTTATGACTACATCTATGTCAGCGCCGGGATGCGCGGGCTCCAGATCAAGATCGATCCGCAGTCGCTGATCTCCTTCATCGGAGCAGAGATATATCCTTTGTAGGGGATTCCGCTAAAAGGAAAAGCCGCCGGACGAAAGAAAAATCGTATCTTTGGATAATCAGATTTAACAGTAAGCCATCGCTATGAAAATAACTTTTACCTCACGATTGTTGCTGGCAGCGGCGATGCTGGCCGGCGGGCTGCTGACAGGTTGCCAGAAGCCTCCGATTGACGACCCGGCCCTCCCGCTGCATGACAAGATGCCGGCGTTCAGCGTGCCGCACGGGCTGAAGGAGGGTCCCTTCCAGCTGGCCATCACTCCCGTGTCGATAAAGGGCACCATCTACTATACCCTCGACGGCAGCGCGCCGACCGAGAAGAGCATCAAGTACAAAGATCCGCTGTCCATCTCCGGCACGACGATTATCCGGGCCGTCGAGAAGGGCACCGACGGCAGTTTCTCCATGATCGCGACGGCCAGCTACCTCTTCGAAGATGTGCTGGATCTCAGCTCAACTCCGGAGGGCTACCCAGACAAGTGGGGACCTTACTGCCAGATCGAAGGCCGCGCCACGGCGGATTATGCGATGGATCCGTCCATGACCAAGAATACCACGCTGAGGCAGAAGATGAAGGCCGGGCTGAAGCAGATTCCGATCGTGTCCATCGTCACCGACAAGGACTTCTTCTTCAAGGACTCCACGGATCCGGACACGGGCGGCATCTATATCCATACGGGCACGCCGGTGGGCGACAATCTCGGCCGGGGCTGGGAGCGGCCCGTGTCCGTGGAGATGTTCGACGGTGGCAAGATCGACCTGACGGAGAACTGCGGTATCTGTATCCACGGTGGCCATTCGCGCCTGCCGGAGAAGAATCCGAAGCACGCTCTCCGCTTGAAGTTCAAGAGCAAATATGGGGTTTCCAAGCTCAAGTATCCGGTGTTCGGCGAGGATGGTCCGGGGGAGTTCAATACGCTGACGCTGCGGACTTTCTTCGGTAATTCGTGGCAGCACTGGGAGAGCGGCAACCGCAAGCGGGCGCAGTATGAGCGGGACTTGTGGCACCGCATGGCCAGCGCCCAGCTGGGGATGCCGTACAGCACCGGCCGGCACGTCCACGTGTTCCTCAATGGCATCTACTGGGGGATTTACAGCCTCTCGGAGCGCATCGACGAGAACTTCTGCAAGACGCATTTCGGCGGGAAGAAAGAGGATTACGACGTCATCAAGGTCGATGAGGAGCAGGGGAATAAGGCGGTTGCCGACGCCGGGAGCATCGATGCCTTTGCCGAGCTGATGGCGATGGACGGCAGTGACCTGGCGGCGGTGGAGCGGCTGCTGGATGTCGACGAGTTCATTGATTTCATGATCCTGAATCAGTTTGCCGGCAATACCGACTGGGACTATCACAACTGGTACGCGCTCTATAACAGAGGGGCCGGAGGAGAGTGGGGGACTGCAGCCGGCGGCGGCCGGGGGTTCCGCTTCCTCGTATGGGATTCCGAGAGCATTTTCCAGAGTGTCAACGAGAACATTCTCGACCTGGACAACAAGGGGAAGCCGACGGGCCTGTTCCAGAAGCTCATCAAGAACCCTGCGTTCCGGGCCCGCTTTTCCGCCCGGGTGCACGAATTGAGCAGCCCCGGCGGCCTGCTGACGACCGAACGGGTCGTAGCGCTCTGGGACAGCCTTTACCATTCCATCGACAATGCGATCTATCTCGAAGCCGCCCGCTGGGGCGACTACCGCTATGCCGTTCACCCCTATCAGACCCAGGGGAAGCGCTACGACGTGGACAATTACTACATGGATGAACGCAACCGGCTGCTGAGACAGTATTTCCCCGCCCGGCTGGACATCTACCTGCAGCAGCTCCGCGACAAAGGTTGGCTGGAATAAAGGACCCCTACTCTTCGACCCCCCAGACAGGACGGATGAGAGCGCCGTTGCCAACGACGGGATCGCAGACCGGAACGCGGTCGGACCCTTGGATGCAGAGCTTCTTCCCATCAACGGACGGGACGCGAAGCGCCTGCTGCGCAATTGCATCGGGAACATGACCTACCAGGAAGCGGCCGACCTCGCGGGAGACGTACGGCCCAAGATGGTCATTCCGGGGCACTGGGACATGTTTGCGGACAACAGCGAGGATCCGGAGCTGTTCAAGAAGTATATCGAGGCGAAATACAAGGACGGCCTGGTTTGCAGGATCCCGAAGGTGCTGGAAAAAATCGTCGTCAGATAAGCAGAAAAGAGAACCCCGAAAGTTTCGTTTAACTTTCGGGGTTCATTTCCTTGGTATGTCTGAAGGACTATTCTACATTGAAAATGTGGCGTATGAAGTTGTAGAGGTGAGGCTGAACGGAAGAGCCGTCGTGACCTGTACCCGTGATTGAGTGCCACACGTGGTCCACATTGTTAGTTTTCAAGATATTGTGATACTGCTCAGGATAATTACCTACGGTTCCGTCGTTGGTTCCGCCTGAGATAAGGAGAATGTATGGTTCGGGGTTCCCCTCCTTCAGGCAGAAATCAGCCTCGTTCTTTATCGTACCCTCGTGTTCCATAAACTGATCCTTAGTAGGTACAATACCGGGAGCAGGACAAGCTGCACCTATGTAACCAAACACATCCGTATGTTGCGTTCCGATATACAGCGACTCGCGACCGCCCAAAGAGAAACCGGTGATGGCCGTGTTCTCTGGCCCTTCTGCAATAGAGAACTGTTCTTTAGCCCATGGCAACAAGTCGTCAAGAAGGTCGCGCTCAAACATATCATAATATCTCATTGTCTCTTGATCGAACGCGAAGCCACTGGGTTGCTCTCCTTTCGGAGAAGTGTACATCTGCGGGAAGATGACGATCATGTCTTTGGTCTTACCATCTGAAATGGCGTTGGCAATCATTTTCCGCACACCCATACTGGCATCAAGCATTGAATTCTCGTCTCCAAATATACCGTGCAGGACGAACAACACCGGATACTTCTTGTTGGCGTCGTAGTCTGGAGGCAACAACACTCTCACTTTTTTATCGTGACCAGCGGTATTTGAGTTATACTGATAAGACTTTACTTCACCATAGTTGTTATCTGGCACCCTAGGGGCGAATTCCACCAAATCATCACGTAGTTTCTGCATCGTCTCGCCGGCGTCAACCGAGTCCGTATACTCTTCAAACTTGCTGAACGGAATCTTATAGGCGATAATGAACTTGCTGATAAGGTCTTTGGGTTTGACAGTGAAAGTTGCCTCGTACATTGTTTCATTTTTCATGTCATACAGATACAGACCAAAAGTCCAGGACACATCCGAAGTGATGACCGAAGCATCGGAGAAAGCGTAGCTTCCGAAATTGAATGCCGTACCATCTGCGTTAGTGACGCCCTGACTCCAGTTATATGCATTTACGAGACCATTGCAAACACCGCCTTCGGATATAAAGGCGTTTTCGTCGGCATCATAGAAAAAATGGTCGATACCTGATGCATTATTAAAGAAAGTCATCGCATAGTCCCCAGGGTCGCCTGAAAGACCCGTGACGACAACCTGCTGTTTGGTCAAGGCCTTCCAATCGGAAATTGAACTGGAAAGCTCTTTCGTTTCGGAATCATACGTGTAACTTACACCGTTCGCACAACAAGCCACCGGAATAGGATAAATATAACCAGAGTCGTGGTATTTGCCGGCACTATAATTCAAATAGGTGCCTTCGTAGTAAGCATATTCACTACTCAATGCACACTCAAACAAGTTGTTGGAGGCTTCGTATATCGCCTTGAACGTCCCGCTGGCGGAAAGGACAGCCTCGTCCACCTCGGAAGATTCCCAACCGGAAGCGGTGCGGGTCAGCACCAACTGCGGCAAGACGGTCCAATAGGCATTGCCGAACCAGATGTTAATCTTATCTCCAACCTCCCAGCCGGTTTTAATGGCTTTCGTGCCGGGACCGAAATCGCTAACCTCTATATTTACCTTGACTTTCCCTTCTGCAAGCGGGGATTCCTTCTGGCAGGAAGCGGCGAGCATCAGCATTGAGATTGCCGCAAAAAGAATAGCTACCTTTTTCATAATCTTTCTCATTGCGTTAAACATCATATTCTTCCAATCCTTCGAAAGGGTTTCTGGGGCTGAGGCAGATGATGCCCTCATTGGATAACTCCAGGGTCGTTGTCACCGGAGCTTCATACAGATCCTTGACTTCCATACGCGTATAATTGTTTATTTGATTTCGCAACTCACAAATATAGTGATTATTTGAGAGACAAATAAAGGACAAGGCCATCCCCGTAAAGGTAGAAACCTTGCCCTATTATCGTTTAAAGGGAGCACATAGTAGCACTAGACAACAGTATCGCAGATTTTCTCAAGGAGTTCGTATCGGCAATGATCCGGTGCCGGGATGACCTTGAATCGACGAACCCTAATCTTATAGCTGTGACCTTCTATAGGTAGGAAACCCTTGATGTCTGTAGGGAATAGGATGAAGATGTCGCGCTCCCCGTTTTCCACATCAATAGTGGGAACAAAGAGAGCCAAAAATGAATAGATATGGACACTCGCTGCCGACTAAATCCTGCTGATCAGATCCTGCGGGGTTATGTCTTGCATAAGAGAGAAAGCAAACCACTTTTTCCCAAGATCCTTCGCTTCGCTCAGGATGACAGGGGGGACGGGATGCGGCCGCCCGGGGGGTCAGAAGACCGTGCGGGTGGCGCTGCGGTCGCTCCAGGCGTGGTCTTTCGGGAAGGGCTGTCCGCCCCAGGCTTTGCAACTGGTCCAGGGGAGGGAGGCGTCGGTCCAGAAGGGGTGATGGGCCGGGAGGCCGAGGGGCAGGAGAGCCAGCGAGGTCATGTAGAGGCTGCCGTTGTTGGTGTACCAGTCGGCGATGTCGGGCTGCCGGCCGGTGAAGCCGATGGTCAGGAAGCCTTTCTCGTTGAAATTCTCCTTGCCGTCATACATCGAGTGCATCACGGCCGTGAGGGCTGCGCGGACCTGTCCGGGCACGAGCCCCGCGGGGAGTTTGTCATACCAGGCCAGCAGGGCGAGGGGCTGCATCGCTGCCATCCGGTAGGGGATGGAACGGCCGAAGACCGGGAAGGTGCCTTCGGGAGAGATGAAGCGCTCCAGGACGATGGCGAACTTCTGGGCGCGGTTGAACTCGCGGGCGTAGTTCATCCGGTAGTTTCCCCGGCGGGCGTCGATCATGTTCTGGAGGGTCTCCAGGTACATCGGATGGAAGACATAGCTGCTGTAGTAGTCAAAGGCGAAGGAGGTGCCGTCGGCATACCAGCCGTCCCCGACATACCATTCCTCGACCTTGCGGACGGCGGAACTGACACGGTAGGTGTCGAAGTCCGAGCCGGCCTTGGCGAGGAAACTCTCGATGGTGGAGGAGAAGAGCAGCCAGTTGGTGTAGGGCGGATCCACCACGCGCAGACCTTTGAAGCACTCGAAATAGCGCTGCTTGGTCCGCTCGTCAAGCGGCTTCCAGAGGGCGTCGTAGCCGCGGATGAAGCTCTCCGCGATATAGGCTGCGTCCACGAGGGCCTGGCCTTCGCCCGCCCAGAGCAGGTAGTCCGGGGAGGCGGGATCCACGGCGTTGGCGTAGCTGCGCAGGGCCCATTCGCGGAGCTGCTTGCGCTTGGCGCCTTCGGGGGTGTCGTCGTCCGGCAGGGACAGCCAGGGGGCGATGCCGGCCATCAGGCGGCCGAAGCATTCCATATAGGTGACCTTGATGTTGCGGCCGTCCCAGGTGGGGCTGGTCTCCACGAGCATATTGGCCTGGAGCTTGCCTTCGGCCATGTTGCTGAGCACGGGCTCGGCGAGCTGGCAGGCGATGGATACCCAGTATTCGCGGTCCCGCACACCGTCGGCGACGGGATCTGCGGCTTTCTTGCCTTTCTTCGCGGCGACGGGCTGTTCTCCGCGGCTCTCCAGGAAACGCACGCGCTCGCAGGCGGCGAGCAGGAAGGCGCCCACGCCGAAGTCGGCCTGCGAACCGGCGCCGACCATCTGGCCGGGAATGGCACGCTCACCGATGGGCTGGACATAGCCCACGCTGCCGTCTTTCTGGAGAGCGGTGTGGCGCAGGTAGTTCCAGGCCTTGTCGGCGACGGGGAGATATTCCGCTGCGGGGAGGTAGCCGTTGTTGATGCCCCACATCAGGCCGAAGGCGAAGAAGGCGGTGCCGCTGGTCTCCGGACCGGGCGCCTGCTCGGGATCGAGCATCGACCGGGTCCAGTAGCCCGCATCCTGCTGGCAGGCGGCCACGGCGGCGGCGAGCCTGCGGTATTTCTGCACGAAGAAATCCCGGTTCTGATAGCCCTTGGGCATATCCTTGAGAACCTTGGCGAGGCCGGCGAGGACCCAGCCGTCCCCGCGGGCCCAGAAGTCTTTCTTCCCGCTGGCGGTCTTGTGCTGGGGGAAGACATACTTCGCGTCGCGGAAATACAGCCCCGTCTCCTCGTCGTACATCAGGCTGTCGGTATACTGCAGGTACTCGTAGAGCTTGTCCAGATAGCGGACGTTGCCGGTGACGTTGTAGAGCTTGGTCATCACGGGCATCACCATATACAACGCGTCCGCCCACCACCAGAAATCATTCTGGGGCAGGCTCATCTCGTACTCCATCACTTCCCGGGCGCGGGCGATGCGCCGGTCGTCGGGAAGGAGGTTGTAGAGGTCCACGTAGGTCTGGAAGCAGATCTGGAAGTCCCCGAAGAGGACGTGGCGGTCCGTCTCGCCGTAATTGTAGCGCCACAGGGACTTGTCCTTCTCCTTGGCCCCGCTCCACTGGTTGTGCTCCGCCCAGCGGAGCGAATAATCGAGCCAGGCTTGCTCGCCGGTCAGGAAATAGGCTTCCATGTTGCCGGTGTGGTAGGCGGCGACGTGCCAGAAGGGGATATCCTCGGCCGCGTGGCGGGACTGCCAGTAGGTGTTCACCTGCCGGATGACGGCGCGGATGTCCCGGGCCTCTTCGAGGGCGCCGGCCCGGGCCTGGAAGAAGAGGGTTGCCGAGAGGATCAGCAAGAGGGAGGTCAAGAATCTTTTCATTTGATTACTAACGGGTTTATCGGTAAGGGGAAAGCCCCGGACGGATTCCGGGGCTTTCGAAATTCGTGCGGATCAGGCTAGTCGCAAGGTTTACCTGCGACGGTGGACCAGCCGGGGTTCTGGTAGATCGTGGACTCGGAAGGCGTGGCGCCGTCCGGGGACGTGATCAGGAAGTGCTGGACCGCGATCGGATACAGGTAGTGGGCGGGATAGAAGAAGAAACCGTTGTAGTATTGGTTGCTCTTCGTCTTCCGGTTGGGAAGCAGCCACTCGCTGTCGCCGGGAGAGGAGACGTTGTTGTTGGCGTCGTTGGCCTGGTCGTACTTCAGCAGGTTGCCGAAGAGCGGGAGCATCTTCTCGCTGAAGATGTGGGCGCCCTTGAGCTGGAAGCCGTTCAGCTGGTCGAGGGCACGCCAACGCATCAGGTCGTCGAGGCGGAAGCCTTCGCCGATGAACTCGCAGCGGCGCTCGCGGCGGATGTTGTAGAGCGTGGCGTCCACGACCTTGCCGGCGCTGTAGGCGCCCCAGTCGGTTTCGACCTCCTTGGTCATATCGGTGGCGGCGATGGTCTTGGTGAAGTCAGGATCCACGCCCGCACGGGTGCGAAGGGCCTTCCAATACTTCTCGGCTTTGGCGTCGATGTTGCCGTTCTTCAGGTAGCTGGCCTCGATGTAGTTGAGGTAGGCCTCGGCGGCGCGGAACACCACGAACGCGGTGAGGTCCTTGCCCAGGACCTGGTCGTTGTAGTCCATCGAGTGGCCCTTGCCCTGGATGTAACCGGTGGAAGTGGCGATCTTGTTGTCGGAGGCGTACACTTGGGGAGCCTCGGGGAAGTACTCGTACACGGTGGTGTTCTTGATGGCCTTGACATCGCCGGGGCCGAGCATGAACAGGCGCCATCTCCAGTCGCGGTCGATCTTGGTGTCGTTGATCAGGTCGTCACCGGCATAGCCGCTGTCAGAAGCATACCAGGGCAGACCGTTCTCCATCAAGAAGGCTTTTTCGAACTGCTCGGTGTAGCCGGTCTGGCCGCCGTGGTAGAGGTAGTGGTTGAAATAGTGCTGGCTGAGAGCATCCTTGTACAGGCGGCACATGATCACCTCGCCCATTGCGGTGGGGTCGTGGGAGGCGAACATGTCGTAGTACTGGTTGCTGGACGTCATGCCGGCTTTGTTGACCACTTTGTTGTTCGCGGTCAGCGGGAGGGATTCTGCAAGCTGGGAAGCGGCATCCATCGCCTGGGTGAGGAAGAAGTCGACCTCGGTCGCGTTGTTGTAGGAATAGCCGGGATTCTTGGCGGCGCCGGGCCAGCCGCTGGTGCCGGGCACGAACGGGGTGCCGGCGTGATACTTCTCCCAGGTACCCTCGAACAGCGCCACGCGGCTCTTGAGCAGCAGGGCGGCGTTCTTGCTGATGCGGGTCTTGGCCACGCTGTTGTTCATCATGCTGATGGCCTTGTCAAGGTCCTCGAGGATGAAGCGGGCGACCTCATTGCGGGGGGAGCGCTTGGAAGCCTCGGTCAGGATCTCCTGATCGTCGGCGAGGGTCTCCTTGACAATGGGGAAGTCGCCGAGTTTGCGCAGGCGGTAGTAGTACTCGAGTGCGCGGAGGAAGTAGCCTTCGCCCAGGTACTGGAGGGCATCCGTGCCGGAGAGCGTCCCTTCGTCCACGCGGGGCTGGACGGTCTGGATGAAGTAGTTGAGGGCGTAGATGCGGGTGAAACTCCACATGCCGCCGCTCTGGGGAACGGTCCAGGAATCCTTGATATAGCGGTTGTTGGTCCCCTGCTGGTTGTCGGTGGCGTCGTCATCGTGGTAGGGGGACTGGCCGCCCGAACCGGATGCGCTGGGGATGGAGCCGTCGCCGGTGTAGTCGCCGGAGACATAATAGGCATCGACATAAGCCTGCAGCTGGGACGGTGTCTGGAGATATTTCTCAGGCGAGACCGCAGAGAGGGGCTCCTGGTTCAGGAAGTCGTCGCAAGAAGAAAGGATGAAGACGGACAGAACAGTCATCAGGACTCCCTTGATCATTGATTGGATATTTGTTTTCATGATCATGCGAATTTAGAAAGTGATGTTGACACCGATAGAATAAGTACGGGAGAGCGGGTAGACGGTACCACCCTGCTGGCCTACGCCGGCCGTCTCGGGATCCATGGTCCTCGAGAGTTTGGTGATCGTGACGAGGTTCTCGCCGGACAGATAGACGCGCAGATTCTGGATGAAAGCCTTCTCGGAAATATGTCTCGGGAGGGTGTAGCCGATCTGCAGGTTCTTCAGACGCATGTAGGCGGCGCTCTGCAGATACCGGGTCTGGGTCTGCTGGTTCTTGCCGTTGAACAGCGGCCGCGGGTAGTAGGAATCGAGGTTGGCGCCGAGTTTGGAGCTGTCGGTGCGGAAGTAGTCCATGTGGTTCACGAATGCGGTGGACCACCATTCGCCGGATCCCGTGGTGCCCCAGAAGACCATACCGCCGGGGAAGTAGTCACGCTTGAGGACGCCCTGCCAGAACATCGTGAAGTCGATGCCCTTCCAGGCGGCGTTGAAGGTGATACCCGTGCGGAAGCGCGGCGTGGAGTTGCCGAGGAGCTTGCGGTCGCCCATGTCGTTGAGGGTGTTCGAGCCGTTGCTGATCTTGCCGTCCCCGTTGAGGTCCTTGTACATGATATCACCGGCTTCCCACTTGCTGCCGATGGCGGTCTGGCCGCCGTTGGGCAGTGAAGCGAGGTGGGCCTGCATCTCCTCGTTGGTCTTGGCGATGCCGATGGTCTCGTAGCCGTAGATGTTGTTGGTCAGCTGCCCGGCGATGTATTTGCTCAGGGAGTTGGTCGGGTTCGGGTAGCGGTCGATGCGGGTGAGGTTGTCGGAGATATTGAGCTTCACCCCGTAGGAGAAGTCGCCGACGACGTCACGCCAGCCGATGGAGAGTTCCCATCCGAAGGTGGTAAGGTCGGTGTTGTTGGTGTTCGGGACCGAGGTACCGAGGATGGTCGGGAGTTCGACGCCGGGGCCGACCATGTTGGTGGTCTTGCGCCAGAAGTAGTCGAACGAAGCGGTAAGGGCGTTCTTGAATGCCGCGAGGTCGAAACCGAGGTTGGTGTTGTGGATGGTCTCCCAGGTCAGGGTGGAGGAGACGATGCCCGGGACGCGGGCCGTGTTGGGCCGTGCGCCGCCCTGCAGCCAGGAACCGTTCTTGGAGCTGACGCTCATCGTCAGGTAGGTCGGATAGTAGCCCGTGGTGTTCTGGTTGGCGAGCGTACCGTAGGACACGCGGAGTTTCAGGGTGTTGATGGCCCGGACGGCATCCTTGAAGAAGTCCTCCTTGGCGACGTTCCAGCCGGCGGAGAAGGACGGGGTGAGGATCCAGCGGGTACCCGTACGGAAGCGGGAAGAACCATCGTAGCGGGCGTTGGCCTCGAAGAGGTACTTGCCGTCATAGTCGTAGTTGATGCGGCCGAAGAAACCGGCGTTCCGCCAGGCGTCATACGAGCCGGTGGCGGAGATGTTCTCGGTGTCGGTGGCGAGGTTCAGCACCGGGAGGTCCTCGGTGATCAGGTCGCGCTTCGAGCCGGAGAGGTTGCGGGTGTTGTAGATTTCCGCCTGGAAACCGGCCGTGAGGGCGAAGTTGTGGATGCCGGCCAGCGTGAAGTGATAGTTCGTGTAGGCCGTCGGGTTCATGTAAGTGGTCCGGGTTGCGGTCTCGCTGACGGAGTTGTAGGAGGAGCTGGTCGCGCTCGGCACATAGGTCTGCTCCGGATTCTTGGCGTAGTGGGCGTAGGTGATGAAGGTCTCCGCGTGCGTCCAGTTGTCGTTGGTCCGGATGTTGAACTCGCCGATGATGTTCCAGTTCTTGATCGGGGTGAAGGTGAAGCGGAGCTGCTGCGAGAGCTGGTCCTTGTCTTCCTTGGTGCGGCCGCCGTTCTGGAGCGCGTTGACGTAGTTGATATCGGACATCAGGTAGCCGTTGGGATCATACTTCGAACGGGCCGGACGGGCGCGGCGGAGGACGTTGTCGTAGAAGCTGCTGCTCATCGAGGTCGGCCGGGCGTAGTTGGAACGCACCCAGCGGGCGGAATAGTCGGCCTTGAACCAGTCGGTGACCTGGGCGCTGATCTTGCCGGAGAGGGTGTAGCGCTTCATGGTGTCAGTGCCGTAACGCATGAAACCACCCTGGTCCATCAGGTTGCCGGAGATGTAGTAGGTGTACTTCTGGTTGCCGCCGCTGATGCTGACGTTGTGCTCCTGCGAAGGGGAGGTCGGCTTGTAGTACTCGCGGACCCAGTCGATGTTGGAGGTGGTGTAGTCATAATTCCACTTGGCGCCGTTGTAGCCGGTGCCGTCCTGGGACCAGACAGATTTGTCGGTCTTGCCTTCCACCACGTCTTTAATCTGCTGCATGTATCCTTCGTTGAAAAGGTGCTGGCCCTTGCCGTTGAAGTTGGCATCGTCGAAGAGGTTGACCCACTCCCAGGCGTTGGCCATCTTGGGCAGCATCACAGGGGTCTGGATGCGGTAGTTGAAGTTGTAGCTGATGGAGGTCTTGCCGCTCTGGCCGGACTTCGTGGTGACGAGGATCACGCCGAAAGGAGCGCGGGAACCGTAGATGGCGGAAGCCGCCGCATCCTTGAGGACCGAGATGCTCTCGATGTCCTGCGGATTGAGCATCGTCAGGCTGCCCTGCATACCGTCGATGAGGATGAGGGGATCGCCGCTGGAGCCGGAGCCGATGGTTCCGGCGCCGCGGACGGTGATGCTCTTCTCCTGGTTGAGCTCACCGCCCCTGCCCGCGTTGTCGATGTTCAGGCCGGGGATGACGCCCTGAAGGGCGAGCACGGCGTTGGCCACCGGACGGGCCTCGATGTCCTTGGCGGTCGCCACGCCGACGGAGCCGGTGAGGTTGACCTTCTTCTGCGTACCGAAACCGACCACGACGACCTCATCGAGGAGCGCCGTATCTTCGGCCAGGGTGACGGTCAAGTTGGGAGCAGCATTGACCCGCTGGGTGACATATCCGATGCAGGATACTTCCAGGGTCGTGCCGGAAGCGACGCGGAGTTCGAAGTTGCCGTCGATGTCGGTCACGACGCCGGTGGTGGTGCCGGGTACGATGACGGACGCTCCGATGACTCCTTCTCCGTTGGCGTCGATGACTTTGCCTCTGGTGACGGACTGGGCGCTAGCCCACCCCCCCATAAACAGCAAAGCCACGCTGGTCACAAGCGCCAGCAAGCCCTTGTGACTCGGGGAACAAATAGATTTCATCAAGTTAATGATTAGTTAAACAAATGGGTTATAATGTGGTCAAATGTTCATCAAGTATTACAAAGATAGGTTTTTTCCTCAAATTATCAATGGCGGACCGCGCTAGCGGTATTCTTCGTATTCGGGCATGGCAAGCTGGAGGAGGAATTCTTTGAGTTTCTCCTCGTCGCGGGGACAGATCATCAGGACGTCGTCGGTGTCGATGACGATGAAGTTGTCCATCCCGCGGATGGCCAGCAGTTTGTCGTCCCGGGTGCAGTAGACGATGTTGTCGTTGCTGTCCTGGAGGAGGCGGCGGCTGGTCCGGTTGAGCGCGTTGCCGCGATCGTCGTGGTAGGCGAGGTATTCGTAGAGGGACTCCCAGTTGCCGATGTCGGCCCAGCGGAAAGCGGCGGGATAGACCCAGGCGTTGTCGGTTTTCTCCATCACGGCGTAGTCGATGGAGATGCGGGGCATCTCGGTGTAGATGCGCTCCAGGAAGATGCGCCGTTCGGCGGGGTCGGACAACTCCTGCCAGCCGTTCCAGAGCCTGGCGATTTCGGGAGCCAGGCGGTCGATCTCCTTGCGGATGGCGTCGGCGCGCCAGACGAAGATACCGGAGTTCCAGAGGAATTCGCCGGTCTCGAGGAAGACCCGGGCGAGTTCGCTGTCGGGCTTCTCGGTGAAGGTCTTGACCTTGACGGGACGGCCTTCTTCGGGTGCCCCCGCCATCTGGATGTATCCGAAATTGGGGTCCGGACGGGTGGGGATGACCCCGAGGGTGATGAGGGCGTCGGTGCCGGCGGCGTAGGAGAGGGCCGTCAGCAGGGTCTGGTTGAAGATATCGTGGCGCGCGATGGCGTGGTCGGAAGGGGTGACCACGGTCACGGCGTCGGGGTCGCGCTGCAGGACTTCGTAAGTGGCGAAGGCGATGCAGGGGGCCGTGTTGCGGTTGTAGGGCTCCAGCAGGAGGTTCTCCTCCGGAAGCTCGGGGAGCTGGGTCCGGACCAGGTCGCGGTAGCGGTCCAGGCTCACCACCAGGATATTCTCTTCGGGGATGATGGCTTTCATCCGGTCGTAGGTGCGCCGCAGGAAGGTGCGGCCCTGGATGCTGAAGTCGAGGAACTGCTTGGGCAGTCCGGCGCGGCTGATGGGCCAGAATCGCGATCCGACCCCGCCGGCGAGAATTATGCAGTAGTAGTGGTTATTAGACATAGTGCGGTATAAAGGCTTTGGGATAGTACTCAATGTCGAAATCGGCGCCGCTGCCGTAGAAGACTACGGACAGCACGTCGAAAAAGATTTCCAGGTCGGCGGGCAGGTTCTTGCGCTCCTCGGAGTGCAGGAAGCGCTGGGCGGCCGCAACCAGATGCCGCTGTTTTTCCCGGCCGACGTTGCGCCCGGGCTCGGCCATCACCGGGGCCGTGCGACTCTTGACTTCCACGACGTGGAGTTCGCCGCCCAGCAGGGTGATGATGTCCAGTTCCAGGTGTCCGCCGCGCCAGTTGCGCGCCAGGATGCGGTGCCCCAGGCGGGCCAGGTAGCGGCAGGCTTCTTCTTCGCCTTTGCGGCCGACGGTGGGTTTGTCTGTTTTCATAGTTTGACGATGGTTACGCCGGTACCGCCGGCTCGGATGTCTTCGTCGCTGACGCTCAGCCCCGGGATGGTGCGGAGGTATTTCTGGATCTCCTCGCGGAGCACGCCCGTCCCCTTGCCGTGGATGATGCGCACGGACCCGACCCCCAGCATGATGGCATCGTCGATGTAGTGGGTGACGATGTCCAGAGCGTCGGCGAGGCGCTCGCCGCGGATGTCGAGTTCGGGACTGAAGGCGAGTTTGCGCTCGGTGATGGCGGCGTCCACCTTCTGCTGCACGGGGGCGAAGACCTTTCGGGAGGCTTCGCGGAACTCATTGGAGGAGATCCGCTCCACCCGGTCGGGGGCCATCGTGCTGGTGATATTGCCGATGATCACGGTCACGGACTTGTTGCTGATCTTGGAGACCTCGCCCACGAGGCCGTTCTCCTTGACGCGGACCTTCTCGCCGACTTTGAGCGGGGCGCTCTTGACCTGTTCCTGGGCAGGAGCGGGGGTCTTCTTGCGCTTCTTGAGCATGTCGATCTTGCGGTCGATGTATTCGTCGCGGGTCTTCTGCTGGCGGGTCTTATGCTCTTCCAGGGCGCCCAGGAAACCCTGGAGTTCCTGGCGGGCGGCCTTGGTTTGCTCCTTGCCGGCCTGGGCCTCGCGGATGTCGCGGATGGTCTTCTCGACCTGTTTCCCCGCGCCCTTGACGATCTTCTCGGCTTCCTGCCGGGCCTCGTCGAGGATGGCCTTCTTCTGCTGCTTGATGTCTTCGAGCTCGGCCTGGTAGCGCTCGGTCAGGTTCTCGAGGTTGCGGTCGGTGTGTTTGATCTTCTGGATCTTCTCGTCCAGGACCCGGCGGTTGCGGGCGATGCGGCGGAGGTTGCGCTCGATGCCCACGAACTCCTCGCCCACGCGGGTCTCGGCGTCCTTGACGATGCTCTCGGGCAGGCGCATCTTGCGCGCCAACTCGAAGGCGAAGGAGTTGCCGGGCAGGCCGATCTCGAGTTGGAACATCGGGGCGATGCGGGCGGCGTCGTAGAGCATGGCGCCGTTGATTACGTGCGTATCGGCCCCGGCGGCGTAGAGCTTGAGGTTGGTGTAGTGTGTGGTGAGCACACCCCAGGCCCCCCGGCGGTCGAGCTCGGCGAGGATCGCCTCGGCGATGGCCCCGCCCGCGGCCGGCTCCGTGCCGGCGCCGAATTCGTCGATCAGCACCAGAGAGTGTTCGTCCGCGGTCGCGAGCAGTTCGCGCATGTCCGTCAGGAAGGAACTGTAGGTGCTCAGGTCGTCCTCGAGGTTCTGGTCGTCGCCGATGCTCACGGAGATGCGTTCGAAAATGGGTAGTTCGGAACTCTCGGAGGTGGGGATGAGCATGCCCCACTGGAACATATACTGCAGGAGGCCCACCGTCTTGAGGCAGACGGATTTGCCGCCCGCGTTGGGCCCGGAGATGAGCAGGATGCGCTTCTGCGGGCTGAGGGTCACGGTCAGCGGGACGATGCTGCGCCCTTCGCGCGAGAGGGCCTTCTCGAGCAGGGGATGGCGGGCCTTGCGCAGCGACAGGCTGCCGTCGTCCGAGATGACGGGCATCCCGGCCACGAAGTCCAGGGCGGTCTGGGCCTTGGCCATTAGGAAATCCACCTCGCCCACGAAGGCCGCCCCGGCGAGCAGGTCGCCCAGGTAGGGCCGCAGGAAGTCCGTGAATTCCAGCAGGATGCGCTGGACCTCACGCAGCTCTGCGAAATGCAGTTCGCTGATCTCGTTCTCCAGTTCGATGATCTCGGCAGGCTCGATGAAGGCGGTCTTGCCGGAGGCGGACACATCGTGCACGAAGCCCTGGATCTTGCGTTTGGCGGAGGTGCCGACGGGGATGAGGTATTTGCCGTCGCGGATGGTCACCTCGGCGTCGGCGTCCACCACGCCGTCCTCCCGGGCCTTGCGCAGGATGGCTCCGGCCCGCTTGGAGATGGCGGCTTCTTTGTTGCGCATATCCCGCCGGATCTCGAACAGGGCGTCCGAGGCGGAATCCTTGATGTCGCCGTATTTGTCGAGGATGCTCTCGATGCGCCGCTGCACTTCCGGGAAGGAATGCACCGGGGCGGCGAGTCGCTCGAGCTGGGGGTAGATGCCGCTTTTGATGCTGCCGAAGAAGTGCAGGATGCGGCGGATGGTGTCGGTGACGGTCTTGAGCTTGCCCAGGGAGAGAATATCGATGCAGGTCCCTTCGCGCTCCAGGGCGGAGAGGAAGGGGATGGCGTCGATGTAGCCCGTGGTGGGGAAGTTCTCTTCGAACATCAGGATGAGGCGCATCTCGTCGGTCAGGGCGAGGCGCCGCCGGATGATGTCGGCGTCGGAGGAAAAACCCTCCTCGGCTACGCGGGTTGCGGCGTAGTCCGTCAGGCAGCGGTCGGCGATCCGTTTGCGGATCTTGTCGAAGCCGAGCTTGCTTTCCAGTCGCGTGTCCGTCATAAGGTGTTCTCTCCGAGCAACAGTTTGAGGGTGTTGAGGTTGTCGATGGTGGAGATCTGTCCGCCACGGACGAAGGAGATGTTTCCGGTCTCTTCGCTGACCACGACCACGTCCGCGTCGCACTGCTCCGAGATACCGATGGCGGCCTTGTGGCGCATTCCGTAATGGGCCGGCAGATCGGTGCGCTCCGTGATGGGGAGGGTGCAGCGTGCGGCGATGATGCGGTTGTCGCCGATGACCATCGCCCCGTCGTGGAGCGGGGAGTTCTTGAAGAAGATGTTCAGGATCAGGCGGCGGCCGATCTCGGCGTCCACCACGTCGCCGGTGGCGATGACATCTTCAAGGGAGTTCTTATGCTGGATGAGTATGAGCGCGCCCGTGTGCTGGGCGGACATCTCCCGGCAGGCTTCGGTGATCTCCTGCACGGTGCGGGAGTCCACCTGGCGGGCCTGCCGGCCGGGGAAAACCTTGCGCAGGAAACTCTGCTGCTCCAGGGTGCTGCCGGCCTTGCGGCCCACCGAGCCGAGGAAACGGCGCACCTCGGGCTGGAAGATGATCACGAGCGCCACGGCGCCCATATCGATGAGTGTCCCGAGCAGGGAGGAAATCATTTTCATACCGAGGGCTTCCGCAATCACGCGGATCACCAGGACGAAGATGATGGCGATGAAGATATTGATGGCCGTGGAACCCCGTATCCACCTGAAGACCAGGTAAATGAGGCCCGCGACCAGCAGGATGTCGAGGATGTCGATCCACGAGAAATGCAAGAATTCCAACATCACCAAAAAGTTTTCCGATACAAAGATAGATGAAATTCTTGGAAATCAAGTGTTTGTAAATTGAGAAAATAGTTGTATATTTGCAGCCCGCAAAAATACGCGGAAACTTATAAAGTGTTTATAAACAATTAATTAACAAACCAATGCCTGGATTAATTGGAAAGAAAATCGGAATGACTTCCGTTTTCGGTGCCGACGGTAAGAACATACCGTGCACCGTTATCGAGGCTGGTCCGTGCGTCGTCACGCAAGTCCGTACCGTCGAAAATGACGGGTATGCCGCCGTGCAGCTTGCCTATGGCGAAACCACCGAAAAGCACACCAGCGCGCCCCTGATGGGGCACTTCAAAAAGGCAGGGACAACCCCCAAGCGCAAGTTGGTCGAGTTCAAGGCCGACTTCGCCGGCGAGCCTGTGCTCGGTACGACCCTCACGGTTGCCGACGTCTTCACCGAGGATGTCAAGTTCGTGGATGTGATCGGTACCTCGAAGGGCAAGGGCTTCCAGGGTGTGGTGCACCGTCATCATTTCGCCGGTGTCGGCGGACAGACCCACGGCCAGCACAACCGCCTTCGTCACCCGGGTTCCATGGGTGCATCTTCCTGGCCGTCCCGCGTTCTTCCCGGAATGCGCATGGCGGGCCATATGGGCAACGAGCGCGTCAAGGTCGAGAACCTGCAGGTGCTCAAGGTGCTCCCCGAGAACAATCTCATCGTCGTCAAGGGTTCCGTCCCCGGAGCCAAAGGTTCTTATGTAATTTTGGAGGCTTAGCGTTATGGAATTAGCAGTTTTGAAAATCGACGGTACCCCGTCCGGCAAGACCGTGAACCTCGAGGAGAGCGTCTTCGGCATCGAGCCGAATGATCACGCTGTCTACCTCGACGTCGTCCAGTACCTCGCCAACCAGCGTCACGGCAATGCCAAGACCAAGGATCGCAGCGAGATCGCGCACAGCACCAAGAAACTCGGTCGCCAGAAGGGCGGCGGCGGCGCACGCCACGGCTCCCTCAAGGCGAACATCTTCGTCGGCGGCGGCCGCGTCTTCGGCCCGAAGCCCCGTTTCTATCACAACAAGTTGAATAAGAAGGTCAAGGCCCTTGCCCGCAAGTCCGCCCTCACCTACAAGGCCCAGGAAGGTGCCATCATCGTCCTCGAGCCGTTCGCGATGGATGCCCCCAAGACCAAGGAGCTCCTCGGCATCACCAACGCCATCAAGGCCGGCGACCGCAAGGTGCTCTACGTGCTCCCGCAGAATTCAACCAACATCTATCTTTCATCCCGCAACCTCCCGCAGGTCGATGTGATCTCCGTCGACGAGATCAGCACCTACGCCATCATGAACGCCAACACCCTGGTGCTCGTGGACGGCGTGCAGGACATCCTCTCCGAGCGGAACATGCGCTAAAAGTACACGAAGATGGGAATTATCATTAAGCCAATCGTAACAGAGAAGTTGACGGATCAGGGCGAAAAGTTGAACCGTTATGGCTTTATCGTAGATCGTAATGCCAACAAACTTCAGATCAAAGAGGCTGTGGAGAAGATGTACAATGTCTCCGTGGCCGATGTCAATACGGTGAACTACCACGGCAAGCGCCGGAGCCGCTACACCCACGCGGGCATGCTGCGCGGCCGCATGAATCACTATAAGAAGGCGTACATCACCCTCGCCGGTGATGACAAAATCGACTTCTACGCTAACATTTAAGGGAGGGACAGACAATGGCAGTCAGAAAATTCAAACCGGTTACTCCCGGTCAACGCAACAAGGTGATCAGCACCTTTGAGGAGATCACCACCAAGAAGCCCCAGAAATCATTGTTGGAGCCCCTCAAGAGTTCCGGCGGACGCAACAACACCGGTCAGATGACCGTGCGTTACCTCGGTGGCGGTCACAAGAGAATGTACCGCATCATCGATTTCCGCCGCGCCAAGGACGAGTGCACCGCTACCGTTCAGACCATCGAGTATGATCCGAACCGCAGCGCCCGCATCGCCCTCGTGCAGTACGAAGACGGAGAGAAGAGATACATCATCGCTCCGAAAGGTCTCAAGGTCGGTCAGGTGATCGCTTCCGGCAGCGGCGTCGCTCCGGAGGTGGGCAACTGCCTTCCCCTCAGCGAAATTCCTGTTGGTACCCTCGTGCACAACATCGAGCTCCGCCCCGGCCAGGGTGCCGCCATGGCCCGTTCCGCCGGTACTTTCGCGCAGCTCGCCGCCCGCGAAGGGACCCACGCCGTGCTCCGTCTGCCTTCGGGCGAGACCCGCATGGTGCTCGTGTCCTGCCGCGCTACCGTCGGTGAAGTTTCCAACACCGACCACAATCTGGAGAGCCACGGCAAAGCCGGCCGCCGCCGTCACCTCGGCAAGCGCCCGCACAACCGCGGCGTCGTGATGAACCCGCACGATCACCCGATGGGTGGTGGTGAAGGTCGTGCTTCCGGCGGACACCCGCGTTCCCGCAAGGGTCTCCCTGCAAAGGGCTACAAGACGCGTAATCCGAAGGCGGCTTCCAACAAGTTCATCATCGAGAGAAGAAAGAAATAAACAGGAATTAACCTAAGAGATTATGAGTCGTTCTTTAAGAAAAGGTCCCTATATCCAGGAAGCGCTGGAGAAAAGAGTTCTTGCTATGAATGATGGTAGCAAGAAGAAGGAAGTGGTCAAGACCTGGTCCCGCGCCAGTATGATCTCTCCTGACTTTATCGGCCATACGATCGCTGTTCACAACGGAAACAAGTTCATTCCTGTTTACGTCACCGAGCAGATGGTCGGGCACAAACTGGGCGAGTTCGCCCCTACCCGCAACTTCCGGGGTCATTCTGGTAACAATAAGAGGTAAACACTATGGGAAAGCGTAAAAGACTTATGGCCGAGCGCCTCAAGGAGGCGAAGAAAGCCACTGCCGTCGCCAAGCTGAATGATGCCCCCACTTCTCCCCGCAAGATGCGTCTGGTGGCCGACACCGTCCGCGGCGTCGAGGTCAACCGTGCACTCGATCTGCTGAAATTCTCGAAGAGAGAGGCATCTGTCCGCCTGGAGAAACTTCTCCGCAGCGCTGTTGCCAACTGGGAAGCCAAGAACCCGGAGCAGAGCAAAGAACTGGACAACGGCAACGTCTATGTCAAGACCATCATGGTCGACGAAGGCCGCACGCTGAAGCGCATCCGTCCGTGCCCGCAGGGCCGCGCCGGCCGCATCCGCAAGCGTTCCAACCACGTGACCGTCATCCTCGATGTCAAACAACCAGTGGAGAATAAGTAATATGGGACAGAAAACTAATCCTATCAGCAACAGAATCGGTATCACCCGTGGTTGGGACTCTAACTGGTGTGGTGGTAACTACGCAGAGAAGATCGCCGAGGACTACGAGATCCGCAAGTATCTGGGCAGCCGTCTGGCCAAGGCCAGCCTGAGCCGCATCGTCATCGAGCGTACCCTCAAGCTCATCACCGTCACGATCTATGCGGCCCGTCCGGGCTTCATCATCGGCAAGGGCGGCACCGAGGTCGACAAACTCAAGGAAGAGCTCAAGAAGGTCACCAAGAAAGACGTCCAGATCAACATCTATGAGGTGAAGCGCCCCGAGGTGGACGCCAACATCGTAGCTGACAGCATCGCCCGTCAGATCGAAGGCCGCGTGTCCTATCGTCGCGCCATCAAGATGGCCATCGCCAACACGATGCGCGTCGGCGCCGAGGGCATCAAGGTCCTGATCTCCGGCCGCGTGGGCGGCGCCGAAATGGCCCGCAGCGAGATGTTCAAGGAAGGCCGTACCCCGCTCCATACTTTCCGTGCCGATATCGACTACGCGTTGGCCGTCGCCAACACCAAGGTCGGTACCCTGGGCGTCAAGGTCTGGATCTGCAACGGTGAGCGTTATGGCAAGCAGGACCTCACTCCTGCCGCCCTCGCCGCCGCCAATGCACAGGCTACGGGCCAGAACCGCGGCGGTGGCCGTGGCGGCGACCGCCGTCCCCGCCGGGATGGCGACCGCGATCGCCGTCCGCGCCGCGACAATAAGTAATTGCCGGAACTATCCGAAAAATTGCTAACTTTAGGGCCGGTTTTGGGTATCCGAAACCGGCTCTGTTTTTTAAGAGTAGTGAACAAAGAATCCGTACTATGAAGAGAATCCTTATGATTGCCGCCGCCGCACTGGCGGTGCTGTCCGGCTGCAAGCAGCAGACCGGCGAAGAGGCCTTGGCTGAATTCAAGGCCAATCTCGAGACCTGGACCACAGAGTATCGCGATGCCATGAAGCAGATCGCTTCCGACGAGGCCCTCGATGCGGACCAGAAGGCCGCCAAGCGCGACGAGGCCTTTGAGAACGTGGGTGAGAAGATCACCGCAGCCGGCCTCAAGCTTCTCAAGAAATTCCCTGCCGACACCCTGGTGGCTCCCGACGTTTTCCGCCAGGTCTATACCTTCCTCGATGACGAGCAGATCTCCGAGGTCCTGGACAGCTTCTCCGAGCCGGTCAAGGCCGATCCGTTCATCGCCAGCCAGGTCGGCTACAATACCGCCCGCAAGGCTACGGCCGTCGGCAAGAAGTTCACCGACTTCACGGTGGACCACGTCGCCTCCGTGGACAAGGACGGCAACCCGGTCTACGAGAAGAAGAGCCTGTCCGACTTCGTCGGCAAGGGCAAGGTGATGCTTGTGGACTTCTGGTCCCCCTGGTGCCCGCCCTGCAAGGAAGAGATCCCCAACATCAAGGCCGTCTGGGAGAAATATCACGGCGAGGACTTCGACGTGCTGAGCGTCGCGGTCTGGGAGGAGAGCCGCAAGATGGACTGGCACAACACCATCGACACAGCCGCCTTCTACGGGATGAAGTGGCTGCAGCTCAACAACGGCCACAAGGAGCCTGCCACCCTCTATGGCATCGACGGTATTCCGCACATGGTCCTTTTCGACAAGGACGGTACCATTCTCAAGCGCGGGGATGACCTGCGCGGCGGAAATATGATGGTCGCTGTCTCCGAAGTCCTTGGACGTTAAGCAGAAAATACAACTTCTACCACATTCCCCGGGCGTCTACCGCTATTACGACGCTGCGGGGAATGTCATCTATGTAGGCAAGGCCAAGGACCTTTCGAAGCGGGTGGCGCAATATTTCGTGGAGCCGGACCGGCTCACGGTCAAGACCCGCCTGCTGGTGTCGAAGATCGCCGACGTGCAGTATTCCGTGGTGGACTCCGAGGCCGATGCCCTGCTGCTGGAGAACAACCTGATCAAGCAGTACAAGCCGCGCTATAACATCCTGCTCAAGGATTCTAAGACCTACCCCTGGATCTGCGTGACCGGGGAAGAATTCCCCCGGGTCTTCCTGACGCGGCGCGTGGTGAAAAACGGTTCCCGCTACTACGGCCCTTATAGTTCGGTGATGCACGCCAAGGCCCTGCTGGAGTTCTTCCGGGCGAGCTATCCGCTGCGTTCCTGTACGCTCCGGATCAACTCGGACGCCATCCTGCACGGCAAGTTCCGGCCCTGTCTGGATATGCACATCGGCCGCTGTGCCGGCTGTTGCGTCGGGGCGGTGTCCCGCGATGAATACAACGCCTGGATCGATGAGATCGTGCGGCTGCTCGGAGGCGGGGTGAACAGCATCATCCGCGACTACAAGGCGCGGATGAACGCCGCGGCCGAACTGTTGGATTTCGAGACGGCCCAGGCCTACAAACTGCGCATCGACGCTCTCCAGAAGCATTACGCCAAATCCATCATCACGGCGGCGGGAGACCGCGACGTGGATGTGTTCTCGCTCGAGACCGACGCGGGGGAGGCCTTCGGCAACTTCCTGCGGATCCGGGGCGGGGCCATCATCCAGTCGCTCAACCTCGGCTTCAAGCTCAATATCGAAGAAGACCGCGCGGCGGTGCTGAGCGAATTCCTCGCCGAAATCGCCTCCAAGTTCGGCGCCCTGCAGGGAGAGGTGATCGTACCCTTCCTGCCCGACGTAGATCTCCCGGGGGTGACGTTCCGCATTCCCGTGCGCGGGGACAAGCTCGCCCTGCTCGAGCTCAGTATCAAGAATGCCCGGGAGTTCCGCGCCAATTCGCTCAAGCAGCGCGAGCACACCAATCCGGATGAATACCGCATGGCCGTGCTCGAAGAGCTGCGGGGGGCCCTGGGGATGCAGGAACTGCCCGTGCACATGGAGTGCTTCGACAACTCCAACATCCAGGGCACCAATCCGGTGGCCTCTTGCGTGGTGTTCCGGAACGCCGAACCCGCCAAGAAGGATTACCGGAAATTCAAGATCAAGACCGTGGTGGGGGCCAATGACTACGCCTCGATGAAAGAGGTGGTCAACCGCCGCTACGCCCGCCTGCTGGAAGAGAATCCGGACGATCTTCCGCAGCTCGTGGTCATCGACGGCGGCAAGGGACAGCTGGAGTTTGCCTGGCAGGCCCTCTGCGAACTGGGCATCCAGGACCGGCTGACGGTCGTGGGCCTGGCAAAGCGCCTGGAGGAGGTGATCCGCGTGGGGGATCCCTACCCCCTGTTCCTCGACCGCAACTCCCGCGCCCTGAAGCTCCTGCAGCAGATCCGCGACGAGGCGCACCGCTTCGGCATCACCTTCCACCGCTCGCTGCGCAGCAAGGCCGCGATCCAGTCGGCCCTGCGCGGGATCAAGGGCGTGGGAGAGCAGACGGAACAGCGCCTGCTGATGCATTTCGGGAGCGTGGCGCGCATCGCCGCGGCCCCGCTCGAAGACCTTTCCGCGCTGGTCGGCCCCGCGCTGGCCCGCCGGATTCACGAACAACTCAATTATGGAGAAGAAAGCTGACCGTTTCAACAAGTATTTCAATGCCTTCATCCTGATCGGGATGACGGTGGTGACCGTGTGGGTGACCGCAGTGAAAATGCGCGACGCCGACGCCGGCCGCCTGCTGCTGGCCATTGCCGCGGTGGGTTCGCTCGCCGGGGTGCTTGCGAATGTCTTTTCGGCCAACGGCCGCATCCTGACCTTCCTGTTCGGCCTGATCGATGTGACGATCTACGGGGTGATGTGCCTGACGAGCGGCCGCTACGGCAACGCCGCCATGCACCTGCTGTACTTCCTGCCGATGCAGTTCGTCGGCTTCGTGCAGTGGCGCCGTCGCGGGGCTGCCGAAGGGGAGCAGGTCCAGGCCCGCCGGCTGGACGCCCGCCGCGCCCTGATCTACAGCGCGGTGTTCCTCGCCGGCCTGGTGGCCGCCTATTTCATCCTCTGCGCCCTGGACAAGACCGAGGCGGCGGGCGTGGTGCGGTGGCTGGTGCTGATGGACGCCTTCTCGATGATGTGCAACATCCTGGGCCAGTTGCTGATGTCCACGGCTTATATGGAGCAGTGGTACTTCTGGATCGGGGTCAACATTGCCTCCATCGTGATGTGGGTGCTGACGCTGCGGAGTACCCCTGATTCGGACTTTGCCGCCATCTATATCGTCAAGTACAGCTTCTATTTGCTGAACTCGCTCAACGGATTGCGTATCTGGATGAATTTGAGCCGCCGGCGTGCGGGGTGATGTTTGGAAATGTGATTTATTTTTCGTTAATTTGCAGAACCTTTTAGGACGAAATGTACTAATTAACCTTAATATCTAATACGTTATGGAATACGCAGAAATCGTAGACAAAGTGAAAGCGATCATCGTCGACAAGCTCGGCGTGGAGCCTTCCGAGGTGACCGAGACCGCCAATTTCACCAATGATCTGGGCGCAGACTCCCTGGATACCGTGGAGCTTCTGATGGAGTTCGAGAAGGTATTCGGCATCAAGATTCCTGACGAGGAGACCAGCACGATCTCGACTGTCAAGGATGCTTGCGACAAGGTTGCCGAGAAGCTCGCCTGACACTAGCAAGAAACTACAAAAAACCGACCTCCGTCAGGAGGCCGGTTTTTTTATTTCGTCCCGTCCGCCGCGCTATTCCGGGTTGGGGAGGGCGAAGGTCAGCTTGAGGGTCGGGGCGCCGCCGTTGACGGCCGGCCCGTTGAGCGAGGCGCAGTAGAAGCGGTCCTTGTCCAGCTTGACGGTCGTGGACACGGTGGTCTGCGACTGGCTGGCCATCTGGGCCATCATCGCGTAGTTGAGGTAGTTGCTGTAATAACTGCCATATCCGCCGTATCCGCCATAACCATACCCACCGTAGCCGTATCCGCCGTATCCGCCATACCCGCCGTACATGCTGTTGTAGTAGCTGGAGTAGGCGAGGTAGTTGAGCATCTCCTGGGTCTCTTTATCCGTACTGCTGACCGAAGTCTGGTACTCCTGGGCCATGATCAGCAGCCAGATGTCGTAGTTGCCCTTGAGCAGATACTTGGTCCGGGTGTTTTCGGTCTTGGACTCGTCGATCTTGAGGATCTCCTGCATGTGGTAGGTGATGTCGGGGGCGTAGCGCATCAGGGAACGGTCGATGTCGCCCTGGTTCTCATCGCTGGAACTGGCGTCCGTCAGGCCCATGAAGGAGGTGATTTCCTTGTCGTCGTCGCTCTCGATCTTCATACGGCAGGTGGGAGAGAGCCGGTAGGGCCAGAAGGTCATCTCTTTGTAGTCTTCGGGGAAATCGAAGGGGAAGACGAGGGTCGCCTTGTTGATGACGGCGTCCTTGGGGTTGCCGCCGGCCTGGGAAATGATATTTTCGACCTGGTGCTTGAGGCTGATCGCGGAGACGACCGGCTTGAGTCCGCCGCCGCCCTGGATCCAGATCTTGTCCGCGGGCACACCCACGCGGCCGCCGCTGTCCTGCCCGGTGTAGTTGAGGGCGTACTGCGGGAAGGTGCCGGAGTAGTTGGTCAGCAGGGAGTCGATATCGTGGAAAGCCGTGGCTCCGTAATAGAAGAGCAGGGAGGTGTCCTTGCGCACGCCGCTGAATTCGGCGGAATAGTAGAGGGTGGCGAAGTTGCCCAGCAGGGTGTTGTAGTTCTTGTCGTAGCCCAGCTGGACCTGGAACATGTCGATGCGGCCGCCTTCGCTCTCCGGGGTGTCGGTCTCGAGGTAGATGCCCGGGAACTTGGCGAGGAATTTCTTCATGCTCGACACGTCGTCCTTGGTGATCTGGAGGTATTTCTTGCCGAATTCCTCCGAGAAATCGAAGGAAAGCGAGTCGGTCCCGGCGAACACGGGCGTACCCTTGGAGACGGGGGTGTCGAGGTGATCGATCGGCTTGTTGCAGTCGAAGTCCTCCTCCGGGTCCAGGGCCTTGGCGAGTTCGTACACGTGTACGTTCTGCAGGATGTTCAGCTGGGACGGGTCGACATAGGAGAGGGTGTCCACCGCCGAGGCGAAGTGGAAACGCTTGAAGACCGGGTTGCTGCCCATCTCGAAACTGCCGTCATTGGGAATGAGCGGAACCAGGGGCACGGCCGAGCCGCGCGTGGTCAGACCGTAGACTTCGTCGCGGATCGAGCCGATGGTGATGCGGCTGTCGGAATAGCCGGACATCTTGTCGGCCATCTGCACCGTGATCCCCTCGAGGGGGACCTCCACTGTATGGAAGGTATAGGTCTCGGCGGCGGGGACGAGGGTGCCGCCCAGGGTGTGGTTGACTTCTATGCAACCGAGGCAGCACAGGGATGCCGCCGCCAGGGCGAGGAAGTGGGTTTTCATCTTAAAGTTCATCGTAAAAACGGCAGTACGCATCGACATAGCTTCCATCTTCCCGGCTTGCGCGATCGAAGGGGAGGACCGGCAGGCCGAGGGCCCTGCAGTAGTCCACGATCGCGGGCTCGATCTGTTCGGCGCCCAGGATGATGCCGTCTGCGTACTGGACGGCGGTTTTAGCAAGATTTATGCCAGTGGGCTCCGCCAGGAAGGGGAGATCCTCCCGGGTGAGGCCGCCGAATGCGGCTTTTGTCGCAAAGGCCGGATCGAACGGGGCCGTGGGCGTGTCGTCGTACAGGGACAGGACGACCTTGCTGCCGGAGAAAATCGGATCGTCTTTGTATGCTTTCTTGAGGTAGGCGGGAATCATTTGGGAGATCCATCCGTGGCAGTGGATGATGTCCGGGGCCCAGCGGGACTTCTTGACGGTCTCGAGCACCCCGCGCGCGAAGAAGGCGGCCCGCTCGTCGTTGTCCTCGAAGAACTTGCCGGACGCGTCGCAGTAGGTCTGCTTGCGGCGGAAATAGTCCTCGTTGTCAATGAAATAGACCTGGATGCGGGCGGCGGAGATGGACGCGACCTTGATGATGAGCGGACGGTCCACGTCGCCGATGATGATGTTCATCCCGGAGAGGCGGATGACCTCGTGGAGCTGGTTCTTGCGTTCGTTGATGCAGCCGTAGCGGGGCATGAACGAGCGGATCTCCCGTTTGCGCTCCAGGATGCCCTGGGGGAGGTAGCGGCCGATGTTGGCGATATCGGATTCCGGGAGGTACGGGTATATCTCGGAATTGACGAAAAGGATCTTTTTCTTAATATCGCTCATAACCACAAAGATAAGAATTTTTTTCCAATTTTTAGTCTTTTCACTATCTTTGAGGTCTAATTTGGAGGAATATGCCCCGAAAGGAGAAACAGTTGATCAGGAAGCGCATCATCAATGCATACCTGTCCAGCGTGATCAGTATCAGTCTCGTACTGCTGCTGACAGGCATCGCTGCGCTGCTCATCATCAATGCCGGGAGCGTGACCCGCTATCTCAAGGAGAACATGCGGATCTCGGTGCTGCTCCGCGAAGAGGTGTCGGACGAGCAGGCGGCCGCTTTCGCGCAGACGCTCACCGCCGAACCTTATGTCCACACGGCGCGTGCAATTACGCGTGAGGAGGGCGCCGCGGAGTTGCGTTCGATGCTGGGAGAGGATTTCCTGGATGTTTTCGAGACTTCGCCCGTGCCCGTGTCCGTCGACGTCACGCTCAACGCCGAATATGTCCGGCCGGACAGCTTGGCGATGGTCACGGCGGCGATTGCCGCCGCCCCGCTCGTGGACGAAGTCAACACCCAGCAGTCGCTGGTGGAGGCCCTGACCACCAACCTCGCCAAGATCTCGATCGTGCTGGGAGTGTTCATCCTGCTGCTGCTCTTCATTTCTTTCGTGCTGATCAACAACACGGTGCGCGTGAGCGTCTTCGCCCGCCGCTTTACGATCCACACGATGAAACTGGTGGGCGCCACCCGCGCTTTCATCCGGGCCCCGTTCCTGCGGGCCGCCGTCCTCCAGGGGCTGGTGGCTTCCGCGCTGGCGGTGGGCCTGCTCTGGGCGCTGCTCAGCGCGGTGCGCAAGTCCTTCCCTGAGTTGTTCTCGATCTTCGAGCCGCGGCAATTGCTGCTGGTGTGCGGGATCGTGGTGGTGTGCGGCGTGCTCTTGTGCGTGCTGTCCACCTATTTCGTGGTGAACAAACTGGTCGCCGCGTCCAAAGATGATTTATACTATTGATTGATGATGGATAAGATGGCCATTACCCCGAAGGGGTTGAAATGGATGCTGGCCGGGGTGCTCGTGATGATCGCCGGCTACATCCTGATGATGGGCGGCGGATCGGACGATCCGCAGGTATTCAACGAGGCGATGTTCAATTTCCGGCGGCTCGTCGCCGCCCCCGTGGTGATCATCGCCGGCATCGTGGTCGAAGTGGTCGCGATCCTCGGCGTGTGCCGCAAGAAGAAATCCGAATGATATGGAGTGGTTTGAAGCGCTGATCCTCGGTCTGGTCCAGGGCCTGACCGAATTCCTGCCCGTGAGCAGCAGCGGGCACCTGGCCATCGGCAAGGCCCTGCTCGGGGTGGAGCCGTCAGGCGACCTGATTTTCGAGGTCACGGTCCACGCCGCCACCGTGCTGGCCACGATCGTGGTGTTCCGCAAGCAGATCTGGAAGTTGCTCTGCGGGCTGTTCAAATTCAAATACAACGACGAGACCGACTACATCGCCAAGCTCTGCGTGTCGATGATCCCGGTGTTCGTGGTGGGGATGTTCTTCAAGGACAAGGTGGAGGCCGCCTTCAACTCCTTGCGGGTCGTGGGCATCGCGCTGCTCGTCACGGCGATCCTGCTGGTGCTGTCCGACTATCTTTCCCGCCGCGTGTCGGCGGCCGTGCGCGAAAGCCGGAACGGCATCTCCTTCTGGCAGGCGTTCGTGGTGGGCGCGGGCCAGGCCTGCGCCGTGCTGCCCGGGCTGTCCCGCTCCGGCACCACCATTTCCACCGGTCTGCTGACGGGCGTGCGCCGTGAAAATATGGCGATGTTCTCCTTCCTGATGGTACTGGTGCCCATCCTGGGCGAGACCTTCCTCGACCTGGTGGGCGGTGACATGGCGGCCTCGACGGTCGGGGCCCTGCCCCTGCTGATCGGCTTCGCCGCCGCATTCGTCTCCGGGCTCTTCGCCTGCCGGGTGATGATCGCGCTCGTCCGCAAGGCGCAGCTGCGGTGGTTCGGTCTGTATTGCGCCCTGGTCGGGGCGGCCGTTCTGATCTTCCTGGCGTGATGGCGGAACGGGGGGATATTTATTTCGTCGCCGATGTGCACCTGGGCCTGGGAACCGCGGACCCGGAGGAGCGGGAGGCGCGTTTCCTCGCTTTCCTGAAAGGGATTCCGGCGGAGCGCACGCAGGCGCTCTACCTGCTGGGCGACATCTGGGATTTCTGGTATGAGTACCGCGACGTGGTACCCCGTTGCGGGGCGCGGGTCGTGGCCGCCCTGGTGGGCCTGATGGATGCGGGGGTCGAGGTATGGTTCTGCCCCGGCAACCACGACATCTGGACTTATTCCTTCTTCGAGAGCCTGGGGATGCACCGCTTCGAGCAGCCGCTGCACCTGCGCCTCGGCGGGAAGGATTTCTGCCTGGGCCACGGGGATCTGCTGGGCGGCGCTCCGGCGGGTTATAAGCTGATGCTCAAGATTTTCCGTTGCCGCGTGTTGCAGCGGCTCTTCAGTACGCTGCACCCCTGGCTGGCCTATCGCTTCGGGCTGGGCTGGTCCAATTCCAACCGCCGCAAGCACACGCCCTATCATTTCCGCGGGGTGGAGGAGCCGCTCTACCGTTTCGCGCTCGCGGAGTCGGAACGGCGCCACGTGGACTATTTCGTGTTCGGGCATTTCCACGATGCCGTGGACCTCACGCTGCCGACGGGCGCGAAACTCTATGTGCTCAAGGACTGGATGGAGGGAGGGATGCCCTGCGGGGTGTTCAACGGTTCTTCTTTTGAACTTCGGAATCCAGCGTTTCCTGCTGAATGACGGTCTTGCGGGGCGGCTCCATGAAGATGGAGAAGTAGAACGAGTCCCATTGGCCGGAATCCCATATTTTGCAGAGTTCTTCGATCTTGGCGTCCTCTCCTTTGGAGGGGTCGTAGCGGGTCTTGAGGTTTTGTGAGAAGATGCGGGCGACGAGTTGCCAGAAGTTGGCGGCGAGGCCGTTCTCGTAGGTCTTGATGATCTCGAAGGCGCTCATTCCGCATTCGCGGTCCACCAGGCGCATCAGCACGAGGCCCTGGGAGATCGTGGTGTTGCGGATGTCTTTCTCGAAGATGCGGAAGAGTTCTTTCTCCACGTCGTTGATGTAGCGGTTGCGCTCGGAGCGCTTGGTCACGTCGGCGGCGAGGGTGCTGTCCACCTGGGCCATCATCTTCCGGCCTACCAGGGCATAGGGATAGACCCGGTTGAAGTTGTAGACGAGTTTGTAGTAGCGGCGCCAGTCGCCGTCGCGCATGCGGCGGCCTTTGGGGAAGATCCAGACGGGGTCGAGGGTCTCCATGAAGACGGTGTCGCCCTGCTCGTCGAGTTCGAAGTACATCGGGGTGCCGCGCACGACCCGCCGGGCGCGCGCCACGGCTTCGCGGGCCTCCTGCCGGGCTTCCGCGCTCTGCGCACGCAGCATCCCCGCCGGCGGCAGGGCCGCGGCCAGGAACAGGAGCGCTATGAGGATCACACGTCGCATACCGTTGCAAAGATAGCAAAATTCCCGCCAGCGCGCCGGAAACGGTTTTTAAATGATCAACCTCCCCGGCGGGGGGCCGGTCCCTCGCCGGGGAGGTTGTTCTTTTACGGGAAATGCGTATCTTTGGACGAATTAATGCTTTGTATGGGAACTACGGATGGCAGGACAGGGGGTGGACGCGCACCCGTTTCACTGAAGTCGCTGGCGTTGATTCAGTGGCGGCAGTTTGTGCGGAACAAGAATAAGAGCGGGATGTTCGGGAGCGTCGTGGCCATTGTCTATTTCTGGGTGCTGGAGGTGGTGTTCTTCTTCATGTTGAAGGATGAGCTGCCCGCCATTCCACCCGTGGTGGTGGTGGGAGTGTGCGGGGGACTCCTGGTGCTGGATTTCATCTTCAAGCTGATTTTCGAACGGGACCAGAGCGTGATGGACGCTTTCCTCAAGTCCCGGCCCGTTCCCCAGGGGCGCTGGGATCTGTTCCTTGCGCTGTCCCAGTTCTGGAGCCCGGCCAACCTGGTCATGCCGGTCAGCGTGCTGCCGGCGTGCCTGCTGTTCCTTTCCTTCCCCTTCGGTCTGGCCGTTGCTGCCGGGCTCTACCTCTTCTCGGCCCTGGGCGGCATGCTGGTCGTGGTGCTCAAGCACCGGGGGCGTTACCAGACGGAGAAGGAGATGTCGACTCGGGGCAAGACCTACCGCTCCGGGGCCGCCCACGCGGTGTTCAATCTCCAGGTGAAGAGCCTGCTCCGTTCCAAGCGGCTGAAGACCAGCTCCTTGTTCCTGTCAATCTTCTTCTACCTGGAGTTTATCATGCAGCGTGTCGCCGAGTCGGATTATTTGGGTCATTTCTATTTGTTCGGGTTTATCTTCTGCGCTGTCATGCCTGCTTCGAACGGCTTTGCCGTGGAGGCGGGATTCTTCAACGGGATCATGTCGCGTCCCCTGGCCGTGAGGCGTATCCTGGAGGATAAATTCCGGCTCTCCTTCTTCTTGGCCGTTGCCGCTTCGTTGCTTTGTGTTCCGCCTTGTATCTGGCTCGGTGTACCATTCTATCTGCCGTTCTGCCAGGCTATGTTCGTGGCCGGATTCGGCACTCCGCTCATTTTGATCGATGCCTATAAATGCGTTCCGTTCGATTTGTTCGGCAAGACTTTCTACAACAGGCAGGGGGTGAATTTCAAGGTCAGTTCGTTCGTGGCGGCCATGCTCCTCATTGGCGGCGGGCCGCTGCTGAGCCGGTTCCTGCCGACCTGGGCGGCCTGCCTGATTTACGTGGGCCTCGGGCTGCTCGGTGTGGCTTTCCACCGGCCCTATTTCGCCTGGGTGGAACGCAAGTTCTTGAATAATAAGTATAAGTACCTCGATAAATACATGTCCGCATGATCACGCTCAAAGATCTTAAGAAGACGTACAACGGCGTCGTGGCCCTGGATGTTCCGGCCCTGACGATTGCAGAAGGGGAGGTTGTCGGCCTTGTCGGCAACAACGGCGCCGGCAAGACGACCATGATGCGCCTGATACTCGATCTGATCCGCGCCGACCGCGGGACGGCCTCCATCGACGGGATGCAGGTGAGCCAGGACCCGGCCTGGAAGCAGTTCACGGGATCCTATCTGGATTCGTCTTTCCTGGTCAGTTTCTATACGCCGGAAGAGTTTTTCGCGCTTATCGCCGAGATTTACGGCATTCCCGCGGAGGAGATGAATCACCGGCTGCAGGGGTACGAGTCGCTGATGAACGGCGAGATCCTGGGGAAGGGGAAACTCATCAATGACCATTCCAACGGGAACCGCCAGAAGATCGGCATCATCGGGGCGATGCTTGTGAATCCGCGCGTGCTCATCCTGGACGAGCCGTTCAACTACCTGGATCCCAGTTCGCAGATCCTCGTCGCCAAGCTCATCCGCCAGATGAATCGCGACCTGGGCACCACGGTGCTGGTCTCCAGCCACAATCTCAATTCCATCAGCGACCTCTGTGACCGTCTCCTGCTCTTGGAGAAGGGCTCCATCATCCTGGACAAGCCCCACATCCCTGGCACCCAGGACCCCGAACTCGAAGCCTATTTCATGAGGGCAATTTGATTCGCCCTCGCTGACTGCTTTTCTCCGGGGCGGGAGGACCGTGCCCCCGGCTCGTCGTGAACCTCTGTGGGACGTCGGTCGAAAATGCGTGAAAAAAGTTTTCGACAAGGTGCGTAAGTCTTTGAGGGGCGCGCAGTTGACATGTGAGATTTCGTGTCGAAAAAGTTTGAAAATTTTTCGCGAATATGGTGTTATTTCAATATTTTTTACTAACTTTGCAGTCCGAAAAATCGGCTTCTTGCCGCGTAAGGTGCTGATTTAGAGGGATTTAACTGATTTTTATTTTAAAAGTAATACTGAGATGTTACAACCTAAGAGAACAAAGTACAGAAGGGAACAGAAGAACCGCATGAAGGGCAACGCCCAGCGCGGCAACCAGCTCGCGTTCGGTTCCTTCGGCATCAAGACCCTTGAGAACTGTTGGCTTACCGCCCAGCAGATTGAAGCTGCACGTCAGGCGATTTCCCGTAGGATGAACCGTGAAGGCCAGATCTGGATCCGTGTCTTCCCTGTCAAGCCGATCACCAAGAAGCCGCTCGATACCCGTATGGGTAAAGGTAAGGGCGATCCGTATGCGTTCGTCGCTCCGATCACCCCGGGCCGTATCATTTTCGAGGCCGAAGGCGTCTCCCTCGAGACCGCCAAGGAGGCCATGCGCCTGGGCGCCAACAAGCTCCCGATCGCCACGAAGTTCGTCGTGCGCAGAGACTATGTCGAATAATTATTAGGAGAAAGAGTAATGAAAGCAGCTGAAGCCCGCGAAATGTCTGTAGCAGACCTGCGCGACCGCATCCAGATCGAGAAGGACAATCTCGACAACATGAAGATCAATCACGCGATTTCTCCGCTTGAGGACACTTCCAAGATCAGCAAGACCAGAAGGGACATCGCCCTGATGATCACGATCCTTGCTGAAAAAGAAAAACAGAACTAAATCAGATCAATCTTATGGAAAGAAATCTTCGTAAGGAAAGAATCGGAGTGGTGGTCAGCAACAAGATGGACAAGACCATCGTCGTCGCCGTTGAAAGAAAAGAGAAACACCCCCTGTACGGGAAATTCGTCAAGAAGACCACCAAGTTCGTTGCCCAGGACGACAAGAACGAGTGCGGAGAAGGTGATACCGTCCGCATCATGGAGACCCGTCCACTGAGCAAGACCAAGAACTGGAGGTTAGTTGAAATTGTTGAAAAAGCAAAATAGCATCAGAATATGATACAGCAGGAAACACGTTTACAGGTGGCCGACAACAGCGGTGCAAAGGAAGTCCTCTGCATCCGCGTGCTTGGCGGTACCCACCATCGTTATGCAACTGTCGGCGACACGATCGTCGTCGCGGTCAAGAGTGCGATTCCCGGCTCCGACGCCAAGAAGGGTTCCGTATCCCGTGCCGTCGTGGTCCGCACCAAGAAGGAAGTCCGCCGTCCGGACGGCTCCTACATCCGTTTCGACGACAACGCTTGCGTCCTTCTGAACAATGCAGGTGAACTCCGCGGTACCCGTATCTTCGGCCCCGTGGCCCGCGAACTCCGCGAGAATTATATGAAGATCGTTTCACTGGCACCGGAGGTCCTTTAATCCCACAGACATTATGAAGAAGTTACATATCAAGAAAGGCGATACCGTGTATGTCAATGCCGGTAACGACAAGGGAAAGACCGGCAAGGTGCTCTCCGTGGACCCGCAGGCCGACCGCGCCGTGGTCGAGGGCATCAACATGGTCAGCAAGCACACCAAGCCGAATTCCAAGCAGCCTCAGGGCGGAATCATCAAGCAGGAGGCTCCCATTCACATTTCCAATCTCAATCTTCTTGACCCCAAGACCAACACCCCGACCCGCGTGGGTTACCGGATGGACGGTGACAAGAAGGTCCGTTTCGCTAAAAAATCTGGGGAGGAGATCAAGTAATTATGGCAAAGAAAAATGCACCCGTAGAGGCTCAGAAACTGCCTGCAGGCTACTGCCCTGCCCTTAAGAAGGTCTACAAAGAGGAAATCGTGGAGAAGCTCAGCAAGCAGTTCTCCTATACCACCCCGATGCAGGTTCCCCGTCTGCTCAAGATCACGATCAACGAAGGTGTCGGCGACGCCACCCAGGACAAGAAGATCGTCGAGGAAGCGGCTGCGGAGCTCTCCATCATCACCGGCCAGAAGGCCGTCATCACCGTCTCCAAGAAGGACGTCTCCAACTTCAAGCTCCGTCGCGGCATGCCCATCGGTACGAAGGTCACCCTGCGCGGCATCAAGATGTATGAGTTCCTCGAGAAACTCATCCGCGTCGCCCTCCCGCGTATCCGCGACTTCAACGGCGTCGCCGAGAACATGGACGGCCGTGGCAACTACACCCTTGGTCTCAAGGAGCAGATCATCTTCCCGGAGATCGACATCGACAAGAACCCCCGGATCCACGGTCTGGAGATCACGTTCGTGACCACCGCCCGCACCGACGAGGAGTGCCACGCGCTGCTCGCCGCATTCGGTCTGCCTTTCAAGAAACATAACAAATAAGATACTATGGCAAAAGAATCAATGAAAGCCCGCGAGGTAAAACGCGCGAAAATGGTTGCTAAGTACGCTGAGAAGCGGAAGGCGCTCAAAGAGGCCGGCGATTGGGCCGCTCTCGACAAGCTCCCGAAGAACTCCTCTTCCGTCCGCCTGCACAACCGTTGCTCCCTGACGGGCCGCCCGAAGGGCTATATGCGGGCATTCGGCCTCAGCCGTATCCAGTTCCGCGAGATGGCCAGCAGCGGTCTCATCCCGGGTGTCAAGAAGGCAAGTTGGTAAAATTAAAAGAAGAATATCGATATGACTGATCCGATCGCAGATTATCTTACCAGGGTCCGCAACGCCTATTTGGCCGGCAAGAAGGTCGTGGAAGTTCCTTCCTCCAAGATGAAGGTCGCCATCACCCAGATCCTGTGCGAGAAGGGCTATATCCTCAGCTACAAGGTGGTCGAGGGTACCCCTTACAATACCATCAAAATCGCCCTGAAGTATCATCCGCAGACCAAGATGGCCGCCATCAAGAAGATTGAGCGCGTGTCCACCCCGGGTCTCCGCCGTTATACCGGCGTCGAGGATATGCCGCGCGTGCTCAACGGGCTCGGCATCGCCATCCTCTCCACCCCGAAGGGCGTCATCACCGACAAGGAAGCCAAGGAGCTCGGCGTCGGCGGTGAGGTTATTTGCTTCGTTTATTAATCTTTAAAGAGTTTTTAATAATGTCACGAATTGGTAAATTGCCTGTAAGCCTTCCGACCGGCGTGAGCGTGGAGCTCCTCGACGGCAACGTGCTGAAGGTTAAAGGACCTCATGGTGAGATGTGCCAGAAGATTGATCCGGACATCAAGATGACCATTGAGGACAATCAGATCAAGTTCGAGCGCCCGACCGACCAGCCCCGTCACCGCTCCATGCACGGCCTGTACCGTGCCCTGGTGCACAACATGGTCGTCGGTGTGTCCGAGCAGTTCACTACCACCCAGGAGCTGGTGGGCGTCGGTTATCGCGTGGCCGCGAACGGCCAGCTGCTGACCTTCTCCCTCGGCTATTCCCACGAAATCCAGCTGTTGCTTCCGGATGAAGTCACCGCTACCGTTCCCGATGTCCGCAAGGGCGAGAACCCGAAGCTCGTGCTCAAGAGCTGCGACAAGCAGCTTCTTGGCCAGGTGGCCGCCAAGATCCGTTCGTTCCGCAAGCCTGAGCCGTACAAGGGCAAGGGTATCAAGTTCGTCGGCGAGACGCTCCGTCGCAAGGCCGGCAAGACCGCCGCAGCTAAATAATAGGAGGATTGAATTATGGCACTCACTAGAATTGAAAGAAGAAGAAGGATTCACTACCGCATCCGCAAACGTGTCAACGGCACCGCCGAGAAGCCCCGGATGGTCGTGTTCCGCAGCAACAAGCAGATTTACGTCCAGGTGGTCGATGACGAGCAGGGCAAGACCCTTTGCGCCGCCGCTTCCAACGACAAGGAGCTTGCCGCGAAGTGCAAGGGCAAGACCGGTATCGAAGCTGCTGCGCTGGTCGGCAAGGCCATTGCGGAGCGTTGTCTCGCGAAAGGTATCACCACGATCTGCTTCGACCGCGGCGGTTACCTGTTCCACGGAAGAGTTAAAAGTTTGGCTGACGCTGCCCGTGAAGGCGGCCTCGTATTCTAAGAGTTAAGACTATGGCAAATACTAATGTTAAGAGAGTAAAGACTTCTGACCTTGAGCTCAAGGACAGACTGGTCGCGATCCAGCGGGTCACCAAGGTGACCAAGGGCGGTCGTCACTTCCGCTTCGCCGCCATCGTCGTCGTCGGCGACGAGAACGGTGTCGTCGGCTATGGTCTTGGCAAGGCGAACGAAGTCACCGCCGCCATCGCGAAGGGCGTGGAGGATGCGAAGAAGAATCTCGTGAAGATTCCCGTCATCAACACCACCATCCCGCACGAGCAGGAGGCGAAATTCGGCGGTTCCCGCGTGTTCATGAAGCCCGCAGCGCCCGGTACCGGTGTCAAGGCCGGCGGTGCTATGCGTGCCGTGTTCGAGTCTGCCGGCGTGCAGAACGTGCTGGCGAAGTCCAAGGGTTCTTCCAACCCCCACAACCTCGTCAAGGCGACGGTCCTCGCGCTGACCCAGATGCGCGATGCCTACACGGTGGCCGGTCTCCGCGGTGTTCCCATGAACAAGGTTTTCAACGGCTAACGGAGGACAGCACTATGGCAAAGTACAGAATTACCCAGATTATCAGCAGCAACGGCGAAACCCGCCGCCAGAAGGACAACCTGCGTTGCCTCGGCGTCCGCCGCATGCACAAAACCGTGGAGGTGGAGAAGACCCCGATCACCGAGGGCCAGGTCGCCAAGATCGCTCACCTCTGCAAAGTTGAAGTTATTGACTAAGAGGAGGACCTAAGAGATGAAACTCAATAATTTGACACCTGCTGCGGGTTCTACCCACACCAGCAAGAGATTAGGTCGCGGACAGGGCTCCGGTAAGGGCGGCACCGCCACCCGTGGTACCAAGGGCGCCCAGGCCCGTGCCGGCTATGAGCACAAGATCGGTTTCGAAGGCGGCCAGATGCCTATCCAGCGCCGTCTGCCGAAGTTCGGCTTCAAGAACCCGACCCGCGTGGAGTACAAGGCCGTCAACCTGGCCGCGCTCCAGGCGCTCGCCGACGCCACCGGACTCAGCGAGTTCGGCGTCGCCGAGATCATCTCCGCCGGTCTCGCCGGCAAGAACGACCTCGTGAAGGTGCTTGGAAACGGTGAACTCACCGCTGCCCTCACTGTGACGGCCCACGCTTTCTCGAAGTCCGCTATCGCAAAAATCGAGGCTGCCGGCGGTAAGGCGGTCGTAATCGAATAATCCGATGAAGAAACTGATCGAAACCATTCAGAACATCTTCAAGATCGAGGAGCTTCGCAAGCGGATCGTCTATACGTTCCTGCTCATCCTGGTCTACCGGTTCGGCTGCTTCGTGGTGCTTCCGGGCATTGATGCGACGCTGCTGGCCAACCTCCAGGGCCGTGCGCAGGAAGGTCTCGTCGGCCTGCTGAACATGTTCTCCGGCGGCGCCTTCGGTAACGCTTCGATCTTTGCGCTGGGTGTGATGCCGTACATCTCGGCATCCATCGTCATCCAGCTGCTGGGCGTCTTCGTCCCGTATTTCCGCAAACTCCAGATGGAGGGCGAGAGCGGACGCAAGAAGATGAACCAGATGACCCGGTGGCTGACCGTCGCCATCATCTGCATCCAGGGCCCGGCTTATATGGCCGCCGTGCACAGCCAGATTCCGGCTGCCGCTTTCGTGGCCGTCAACCAGCTCGGCTGGAGCAACTTCATGTTCAACATCGTCTCCACCCTCATCCTGATGGCCGGTTCGATGTTCGTGATGTGGCTCGGCGAGCGCATTACCGACCGCGGTATCGGCAACGGTATCTCCCTGATCATCATGATCGGTATCGTGGCCCGTCTGCCGTATGCCCTTCTCTCTGAGATCCAGGGCAAGCTTTCGGCCGGCAGCGGCGGTATCATCCTCCTCATCGTGGAGCTCGTGATCTGGTTCTTCGTGGTCGTGGCTGCGATCGCGCTGGTCCAGGCCGTGCGCCGCGTCCCCGTGCAGTACGCCAAGCGCGTGATCGGCAACCGGCAGTACGGCGGTGTCCGCCAGTACATCCCGCTGAAGATCAACGCCGCCGGCGTGATGCCTATCATCTTCGCCCAGGCCCTGATGCTCTTCCCGATCATCTTCTCCCGCTGGGATGCAACCCGCGGACTGGCGGCTACGCTGGGCAACTACCAGGGTTTCTGGTATAACCTCATCTTCTTCATCCTGATCGTGATCTTCACGTACTTCTACACCGCCGTGACCGTCAACCCGACGATGATGGCTGACAGTATGAAGCGGGATGGAGGATTCATTCCTGGTGTGAAGCCGGGCAAGAAGACCGTCGAGTACCTGGACGCCATCATGTCCAGGGTCACCCTCCCGGGCTCCATCTTCCTCGGCATCATCGCCATCCTCCCTGCCATCGCGATGATATTCGGCGTCACCAACGCTTTCGCAAGCTTCTACGGCGGTACCTCCCTGTTGATCCTTGTGGGCGTGGTCCTCGATACGCTTCAGCAGGTGGAAAGTTATTTGCTGATGCGCCACTACGACGGTCTGATGAAGACCGGCCGGCTCAGCGGGCGCTCAGGTATGTAGTTCTTTGAAATAAATTGCAAGGTTGTGATCAAGCCCAAGACCGAAGAAGAGATCGCCCTGCTTCGCGAGAATGCCATCATCGTCTCGAAGACCTTGGCGGAAGTCGGTAAAGCGGTTGCCCCTGGTGTGTCAACGAAAACGTTGAATAAGGTAGCCGAGACTTTCATCCGCGACAACGGTGCGATCCCCAGCTTCCTCGGTTTCGAGGGCTTCCCCGCAGCCATCTGCGCCTCGGTCAACGATGTCGTGGTCCACGGATTTCCGTCCGACTACATCCTCAAGGAGGGCGACATCGTGAGCACGGACATCGGCACGCTCTACAAGGGCTACAACGGTGACTCCTGCTACACCTTCCCGGTCGGGGAGGTGTCGCCGGAGACCCGCAAGCTCCTCGACGTGACGAAGGAATCGCTCTACCGGGGGATCGCGGCGGCTGTGGCAGGAGCGCGGATCGGAGATATCGGATACGCGGTGCAATCGTATGCGGAATCATTCGGCTTTTCCGTCGTCCGTGAACTGGAAGGTCACGGGATCGGGACGCAGATGCATGAGAATCCGGGCGTGCCCAATTACGGGCGTCCGGGTCGCGGCACCCACCTGGTGGACGGAATGGTCCTGTGTATCGAGCCGATGATCAACGCCGGCGGCAAGGCGGTCTATCTGGACAGAAACGGATGGGCCGTGCACACCGCCGACCACAAGAATTCGGCTCACTACGAGCTTACGATTGTTGTCCGGAAAGGCCGCGCCGAGCTGCTCTCAACCTTCGATTTTATCGAGAAAGATGGCAAGATTAAATTTTAAAGTGTAATTTTTAATGTCTAAACAAGTAGCAATAGAACAAGATGGAAAGGTTATCGAGACCCTTCCGAACGCGATGTTCAAAGTCGAGCTTGAGAACGGTCACGTCCTGCTCTGCAACATTTCGGGCAAGATGCGTATGAACTTTATCCATATTCTTCTTGGCGACAAAGTGAGAGTAGAAATTTCACCGTACGATTTAACCAAAGGCAGAATATCTTTCAGATACAAATAAAAACACATAGATATGAAAGTCAAGACATCCATCAAGAAGCGCAGCGAGGATTGCAAGATCGTCAGACGCAAAGGCCGCCTGTACGTCATCTGCAAGAAGAACCCCAAGTTCAAAATGCGCCAAGGATAAACGAGTAACTAATTAAGTAAAGTATAATTATGGCAAGAATAGCCGGTGTAGATTTACCGAACAACAAACAGGGAGAGATAGGTCTGACCTATATCTTCGGTATCGGTCGCTCTTCCGCGAAGCGTATCCTCGCGAAGTGCGGTATCGACCCTACCATCAAAGTGGGTGACTGGAATGACGACCAGATTGCCAAGATCCGTACCGAGATCAACGAGGAGTACAAGATCGAAGGCGAACTCCGTTCTTCCGTCCAGATGGACATCAAGCGCCTGATGGATATCGGTTGCTATCGCGGAATCCGTCATCGTCTCGGACTCCCCGTGCGCGGCCAGAGCACCAAGAACAACGCCCGTACCCGCAAGGGCCGCAAGAAGACCGTTGCCAACAAGAAGAAGGCGACCAAGTAAAAATTGATGAATTATGGCAAAGAAAGCAACAACATCCAAAAGGGTTGTCAAGGTTGACGCTTATGGCGAGGCCCATATTTCATCGACCTTCAACAACGTCATCGTGTCTCTGACCAACGCCCAGGGTCAGGTGATCAGCTGGGGATCCGCCGGCAAGTGCGGTTTCCGCGGCTCCAAGAAGAACACCCCGTACGCTGCCCAGATGGCTGCCGAGGACGCCGCCAAGACGGCCTTCGACGCCGGCCTGCGCAGGGTCAAGTGCTATGTCAAGGGTCCGGGTTCCGGCCGTGAGTCCGCCATCCGCACCATCAACAACGCCGGGATCCTGGTGACCGAGATCATCGATGTGACCCCGATGCCGCACAACGGGTGCCGTCCTAAAGGCCGTCGTAAAGTTTAATTTTAAAGCAACACTACCATGGCAAGATATACAGGTCCCAGCACCAAGATCGCCCGTAAGTTCGGCGAACCGATCTTCGGATCCGACAAATATTTCGAGAAGCGCAATTATCCTCCGGGACAGCATGGCCTCGCCGCCAAGCGCAAGAAGTCCAAGGAGTATGCGATCCAGCTGAAGGAGAAGCAGAAGGTCAAGTACATGTACGGTGTGCTCGAGCGCCAGTTCCACAACACCTACGACAAGGCCTCCCGCATGGCCGGCCAGAAGGGTGAGAACCTCGTGCTCCTGCTCGAGTCCCGTCTGGACAACATCGTGTACCGTCTGGGCATCGCCCCGACGCGTGCCGCCGCCCGCCAGCTGGTCTCCCACCACCACATCACCCTCAACGGCGACGTGTGCAGCATCCCCTCCACCCAGGTGAAGGCCGGTGACACCGTGGCCGTCCGCGAGCGCTCCAAGAGCCTGGAGGTGATCCAGAACAGCGTGGCCTCCACGGCCAAGTACTCCTGGCTGGATTTCGACCCCAAGACCCTCAGCGGCAAGTTCCTCAATCTCCCCGTCCGCGCGGAGATCCCCGAGAACATCAACGAGCAGCTCATCGTCGATCTCTACTCCAAATAATCATTAACACCACGACAATATGGCAATCTTAGCATTTCAAAAACCTGACAAGGTGATTATGCTCGAAAGCACCGACACCGTCGGCCGTTTCGAATTCCGGCCTCTCGAGCCGGGTTACGGCCAGACGATCGGTAACGCTCTTCGTCGCATCTTGCTGGCCTCTTTGGAGGGGTTTGCTATCAGTCAGATCAAGATCTCCGGCGTGGACCAGGAGTTCCAGACCATCCCCGGCGTTTTCGAGGGGATGCAGGACATCATCCTGAACCTCAAGCAGGTGCGTTTCCGCCGCATGGTCGAGACCGTGGACACTGAGACGGCAAACATCACCATCAGCGGCAAGCAGGAGTTTACGGCAGAAGATATCTCCAAAGGATTGTCTTCTTTCATGGTGTTGAATCCTGATCTTCACATCTGCTCGCTGGAGCCTTCCGTCAAGTTCGAAATCACCCTCACCATCACCAAGGGCCGCGGTTTCGTGCCTGCCGAGGAGCTGCGCGATGAGAATACGCCGATCGGCACCATTCCCGTCGACGCCATCTACACCCCGATCCGCAAGGTCAACTGGAGTGTCGAGAACTTCCGCGTCGAGCAGAAGACGGATTACGAGAAACTCAACCTCGAGATCGTGACCGACGGCTCCATCTCGCCGAACGCCGCCCTGCACGAGGCAGCCAATATCCTGATCTACCACTTCAAGCTCTTCACCGACGAGAAGAAGATGTCCCTGGAGAATACCGTGGAGACCGATACCAAGGAGCTGGACGAGGAGTCGCTGCACATGCGTCACCTCCTGCTGACCAAGCTCTCGGATGTGGGCCTGTCCGTGCGCGCTTTCAACTGCCTCAAGGCTGCTGAAATCGACACGTTCGCCGACCTCGTGTCCTACTCCCGTCCCGAGTTGATGAAGTTCCGCAATTTCGGCCGCAAGTCCCTCAACGAGATCGATCTGCTGGTCGAGAAGATGAAGCTTTCGTTCGGAATGGACGTCACCAAGTATAATATTGAACCCAAGAAAAAGAATAACGTATAATGAGACACAATAAGGCTATCAATCATCTTGGTCGTCAGAGCGGTCACCGCAAGGCGCTCCTCGCCAATCTCGCTTGCTCCCTGATCATGCACAAGCGCATCACCACCACCGTGGCGAAGGCCAAGGCCCTGAAGAGCTATGTCGAGCCCTTGATTACCAAGTCCAAGGAGGATACGACCCACAACCGCCGCGTCGTGTTCAGCTATCTCAAGGACAAAGAGGCCGTGACCGAGCTGTTCCGCAACATCGCTCCGAAGATCGCCGACCGTCCGGGTGGCTACACCCGCGTGCTCCACATCGGTTTCCGTCAGGGTGACGCCGCCGAGATGGCGCTGATCGAACTCGTGGACTTCAACGAGGCCGCACTCGCCGGCGCCGCCAAGGCCGCCAAGAAGTCGACCCGTCGCAGCCGCGCCAAGAAAGCCGAGGCCACCGAGCAGCCGGAGGCCCCGCAGGCAGAATAATCAAGTACTAAAGCTTGAATCCCGGGAACGATTTCCCGACGCAAGCCTCATCGTCGATGACGATGGGGCTTTTTGCTCCCAGGGAGGCGAGTTTGAGGGCCATCACCAGCCGGTGGTCGTGGCGGGAGCTGTATTCCCCGCCTTCCAGCAGCCGTCCGCCGAGCACGCGGGCGCTGAGCGACTCGCCGAAGATGATCAGTTCGTCACCCTCGATGCGTGCTTCGACCCCCATCCGGGTGAGCATTTGCAAGATGGCTTCGGCCCGGTTTGACTCCTTGCCTACGAGGCGGCCGACGCCGGCGATGCGGCTTTCGCCCGCGCAGAAAGCGGCGAGCAGGGAGACGGCCGGGAAGAGGTCGGGGGCGTTGGAGAGGTCCTGCAGGAAGGCTTCCAGCGGGGCCTTGTGCACGCAGACGGTGCCGTCCTCGAGTTCCGAGACCATCGCGCCGGCCTCGACGAGGATGTCGATGATGGTCAGGTCGGCCTGCAGCGATCGGGTGTCCAGTCCCTTGAGGGAAGCCGAACCGAAGATGGCTCCCGCCACGAGATAGACCGCGGCGGCGCTCCAGTCGCCCTCGATGGCGAAGTCGGCGGCGCGGTAATGCTGGCCCCCGCGGATCCGGAATGTGATGCCGGAGCAGGCGGACCAGTCCTTGGCCTCGAGCAGTTCGGCGTCGCCCTCCATTTCGCTGCGCGTGGAGATCCCGAAGTGGCGCAGGACATCCAGGGTGATGTACATATAGGGGATGCTCTTGGGGTCGCTGACGTGCAGCAGCGAATCTTGTCCGCAGAGGGGCAGGGCCATCAGCAGGCCGGAGATGAGCTGCGAGCCGCCGCGGCCGGGAACGTCGGCCGTGCCCGGAATGAGCTGCCCCTTGACGCTGGCGGGAATGAAGACGTCCTTGCCGGCGTGTCGTCCCTCGTCTTTGAGGAGTACGCCGAAGGCGGCCATGATGTCGGAGGCATCGCTCAAGGGCCGGCGCAGCAGGGTGCCACTGCCCTCGACGGTGAAGCGCCCCTTTCCCACGGCGGCGAGGACGGGGATGGACAGGCGCGTCAGCAGGCCGGATTCACCCGTGTCCAGACGCTCGAGCGGAAGCTGGCCGCAATGGGCGCCGATGCCCGTGATGGTCAGTTCGCTTCCTTCCAGGCGGACGTCCGCGCCGAGAGCCTCTGCTACGCGCAGGGCCGATTCGGTGTCGCCGCAGGGGCTGTAGCCGTGCAGGTGGGAAGTGCCGCGGGCGAGCGCCGCGGCGAGGATGGCCCGCTGGGCGAAACTCTTGGAAGCCGGCATCTGCAGGTCTTCGGCCCGGTAGGGGCGGAGATCTCCGTAAACGGCGGCGGCGAGTTCTTCCCGGGTCCACTGGCCCGGGGCCGTGGCCTCTTCAGCAGTCAGAGCGGCGTAGGAGAAGGGAGCCCCGCGCCGCAGGCATTCCAGCCGGGTCTGCCGGCCCGCTTCGCCCATGCCGAAGGCGACCAGGCGCCCTTGCAGGGAGTCGATATCCTCCAGGACGACGGTGTAGAGCGCCTCGATGCGGGCGGCGTCCTCTTCGTCCCGGCAAGTGCTCACAACCTTGGCGATATCCGCGCCGTATCGGAAACAGCGGGCGAGGATGCGCTGCAGGCCGGCGGCGTCCGGGGTCTGCTCGAAGTCGTGCCAGGAGCGGATGATCTCCGTGCCGTTTTTGCGGCAGAGATGCTGGAAGCGCTTGCTCATCGGGGCCGGGGCTTCGATCTCCAGGTCGGCGAAGCGCGCGCCTGCCTCGATGGCCACGCGCAGGCGGTGCTCCGCTTCCTGCTCGGAGGCGGATTCCGCGATGCGGCAGGTAGCGATCAGGGGCAGGTCGGACTCGCTGAAGAGGGTGCTGATCTGCTCGTCGGTGAGCGGACAGCGGTCCAGGCGGATTTCCGCCATTTCGATGGCGGGGTCGTCGAGGAGCGCGAGCAGTTGCTCGAAATCCTTATTCTGCAGGCTGGTACAAATCATTCAAGTCTTTGATTATCACCTTGCCGATCTTCTTGATCAGGACAAAGTGGATGATACCGTTCTCGGCTTTCTTGTCTTTCCAGAGGGCGTCTTCGAGCGCTTCCGGAGGGCAGGGGAGTTCGGTGGGCAGGCCGCAGGCCTTCAAGTCCGCGGCGAGCCTCTCCGCGAGTCCGCTCTTGCAGACCCCGAGGCGCTCGGAGAGCAGGGCGGCCTGGACGATGCCCACCGCGACGGCCTCCCCGTGGGTCATCGGATCCGGGGCGCCGTGGGTGTGCTCGTACCACTCGATGGCGTGGGCGAAGGTGTGGCCGAGGTTGAGACAGCGGCGCAGGTTTTCCTCGTAGGGGTCCTGTTCCACGATTTTGCGCTTGACCGCGGCCGCGGCTTCGATCAGCGGGGCGAGGGCGCCGAAATCGATCTGCTCTTCGCTCAGGATTTTGACGGCTTTCTCGTAATGGCCGGATTTGTTTTCGATGATGAAGGTCTTGAGCATCTCGGCCGCGCCGGAGCGCAGTTCGCGCGCCGGGAGGGTCTGCAGGACTTCCGGCAGGATGCGGGTGTCGGCGGGGAACTTCGTCACGCCGATCATGTTCTTGTAGCCGTCCAGGTTGACGCCGGTCTTGCCGCCCACGCCCGCATCCACCTGGCCGAGCAGGGTGGTGGGGTAGTTGACGTAGCGGACGCCGCGCTTGTAGATGCTCGCGGCGAAGCCCGCCAGGTCGGTGGTCACGCCGCCGCCCACGGCCCAGATCACGGCGTCGCGTCCGGCACCCTGGCTGAGCAGCCAGCGGCAGATGTCCAGCACGGTGTCCATCGTCTTGTGTTCCTCGTCGGCGATGATCCCGTAGGAAGGGTAGTCGCCGGCGAGTTTGCGGGCGAAGGCTTCGACGTTGCGGTCATAGATGACCCAGATGCTTTTCTTCTTCATACTGAAGACGAAGATACACCAAAAATTTGATAAATCGTGTTTTTTGAATACCTTTGCAGTCCCAGCAGCCCTGATGGCGGAATTGGTAGACGCGCTGGACTCAAAATCCAGTGGCCTTTAAAGCCGTGCGGGTTCGATTCCCGCTTGGGGCACGAGCAGGGGAACCGTCAGTTTTCCAAAACAAACATTGTTGGAGCGCTGACGGTTCTTCTTTTTATATCGTCCTACCAGCCTGTTCGTGCCCTTCGGGCCTTTAATGAACGAGGGGGCGGACCCCCTCGAGCTCCCCTGCGTCGGCCTCCGGCCTCCGAAGCCAGCCAACCGGCCGGGCTTTCGCGTGCCCCGGCGTCGGGTTCTTTAGTCTTTGAAGAGCATCGGGGCGAATTGGTGGAGGGAGCGGCGCCAGGTGAGCCATTCGTGGCCCGTACCCGGGGACTCGTAATAGACGTGCTTGACACCCAGGCTGTCCAGGGCGCGGTGCAGGTCGTAGATGCCCTGGTACATCCCGGCGGGCTCGTCGGTGCCGATACTGATGTACAACAGGTGATACCGGTCGTTGATGGAAGTGGGGTACATCTCGCTGTCGCGGCGGTCGCCGGGGCCGCGGCCGGAGCCGCTGAAGCCGCCGATCCAGCCGAACAGTTCCGGATGGTCCAGGCCTATGGTATAGGACTGGAAGCCGCCTAGCGAGAGGCCGCAGATGGCGCGGTTGTCGCGGTCGGTGAGCGTGCGGTAGCGGGCGTCGATGGTGGGCACGGTCTCCTCGACCATAACCTTCTCGAAAGCGTCGAAGTTGAAGAGGTTGAAGCGTCCGCCCGCCTCTTCTCCGGCGAGGGTTGCCACGGCGTGCTCGCAGACGATGATCATCGGGACGCATTCGCCCGCGGCGATCAGGTTGTCCATGATGTTGCCCATCATTCCCTGGGTGGCCCAGCCGGTCTCGTCCTCGCCGGCGCCGTGCATCAGATAAAGCACCGGGAAACGCCGGTCGGGTTCGGAAGCGTACTGGGGCGGCAGATAGATATAGTAGGGACGGTCCGCGCCGGTCAGCGCGGAAGGGAACTTCTCGATGCGGATTTCGCCGTGCGGGACCTTCTTTTCCAGATAATAATCCACGCCGGCCTCGGGAATCTCGATGCCGCTGCCCCAGTAGAACGAACCAAAGAACTGTTGGGTATTGGGGTCGGGTACCCGCTGGCCGTCTACCGTGAGCATATAGTAGTGGAATCCGGGGACGAGGGGTTCGGAAGTGGCTTCCCAAATGCCGTCATCCCCCTTGACGAAGTCGTAATTCTTGCCGCCGACGTTCACGGCGACGGCCTGCGCGTCAGGCAGCTCGACGCGGAAAACGGCGCTGAGGTCCGGATTGACCATCGGGTAATCGTGACCCGGCAGGTTCAAGGTGGAGGGAGTGGGTTTGGTAAGTACACCTACCTGCTGGTTCCCTTTGCAGGAAACGAGCACTGCGGCTGCGACGAGCAGCCCTGTTGCAAAATGGAATTTCATATCGTGTTTCGGTTTAAGGATGCGCAAAAATAGTCAATATCCGGGGAGAATCATACGGAATCCGTCAGGTTTTCACCGGCCGGTGCGAGGCGTTCGACGAGCAGGGCGGCGGTGACGTTGCCGCCCACGTTGAGCAGGGTGGCGGGGATGTCGCAGATGGTGCTGATGATCAGCAGGGCGGCCGCGAAACTGGGATCCAGCCCCAGCACGGCGCAGATGAGGAGTTCGCCGGTCATCCCGCCCACGGGGACGGCTCCCACCACGACGCTCTCCAGCAGGGCCAGGAGGATGGCCAGGACGGCGGGACCGAAACTCTGCGGCGCCGCGCCGAAGAAATAGAGTGCGAACAGCACCTTGGCCGTCGAGGCCACCACCGAACCGTCCTTGTGCAGGTTGGTCCCGAGCGGGATGATGCCGTCCACGATGTTGTCGCTGACGCCCAGATTCCGGGCGGCGACCATGTTCACGCCCATGCAGGCGGCCGAAGAGCAGGTGCCGACGGCCGTCGCCGAGGGCGAGATCATTTCCCGCCAGAATTTTCCCAGCGGGACGCGGCAGAAGAGGGCATACAGGGAGTTGAAGACCACGAAGCACACGGCGGTGGCGGCGCTGGCCACCAGGAAGATTTCGAAATAGTCGCCCACAATCTGGCCGCCGAGGGTGCCGACCGTGTCGGCGAAATAGCAGCCGATGCCGATGGGGGCGAGTTTCATCACCAGTTCCATCATCTTCATGATGACGGCCTCGCCCTCGGCGATGAACTGCTCCACCAGGGTCGCCTTCCTGCCCAGCAGGGCGACCGCGAGCCCGAAGATGGCGGCGAAGATGATGAGCGGCAGCAGATGCTCGCGGGAGATCAGCAGCGCGAAATCATTCACGGTGAAAGCCGACACCAGGGCATCGCCCAGGTCCACGCCTTCTGCCATCACCCCGCCGGTCATCGTGCCGCCTTCGCCCAGGACCCGGGTGAAAGGATTCCACAACGACATGAAACTGAAGGTGAAGATGCCCGTCACCAGCGACATGAACAGGAACACGCCCAGGGCGGTCCCGAGCACCTTGCCGATCATCCCGCTCCGGCGCATCACGATGAGGGAATGGGCCACGGAGAAGAACACGAGCGGCACCACCAGCACGAAGACCAGGTTGAGGAACAGCTGGCCCGGCGCCCGCAGGACCCGGGCCCCTTCGCCCAGCGTCACGCCCAGCACGCCGCCCACCACCAGGCCGAGCAGCAGCAGGAGCGTCGCTCCGTAATGTTTCAGGAAGGATGATTTCATATAGGCTTGCTTTTGTATCGATAGTATTCGTGTACCAGGCTGCGGTAGCCCAGCGCCTTGAGTTGCGGGTAGCGGATGCGCCAGTTCGCCTTCGTGTGGCGTCCGGTCGCGAGGTAGCGGAGTTCCTGCTGGAGGTAGCGGTCCAGCTCCCGGAGTTCGTCCGTACGGTTGATGACGGGGAAGAACCAGCGCGACCAGCACAGGGCCTGCGGGTCGTCCCCCTCGAAGAATTTGCTGTTGAAGATGCGGATCAGGCCTTTCATCGCCTGCTCCGCCCCCAGGCCTTTGCGGACCCGCCAGCGCATCAGGGCGCGGGCGGCGCGCCGGATTTTCCCTTTCATCTTCCGGACGGTCGAGCGGGCGACTCCGATCCCGGGTCCGTCACAGCGGAAGCCGAGGAATTCGAAGAACTCGCCGGGGGCGTAGAGCTGCTCCTTGTCCGGATTGACCTGCAGTCGGTGGCGCTCCAGCAGCTCGAGCAGGGTGGCTTTGTGCGCCTGGAGCGTCGCCTCGTCGGACGCGAAAAGGATGATGTCGTCCGAGTAGCGCGCATACAGGACCCCCGCCTCGGCGAAATGACGGTCCACGTCCATCAGATAGACATCCGCCAGGAAGGGGGCCGTGGGCGTGCCCGCCATCACCCCGCGGGGCTCCCGGACGATCCCGTCCCGCCAGATGGCGCGATCTTCGCCGAGCAGCGCCTCGAAAAAGCGGTACAGCTCCGGGTCGTCTGCGAGCAGCTCGTGCAGGACGGGCAGCAGCTGGGGGACGGGGATGGAATTGAAATAGTCGTGGATGTCCAGCTTGTAGGCCCACATCCGCCTGCCTTTCAGGCCGCTGCGGAGTTTGTAGAGGGCATCGCTGGCGCGCAGCCCGCGCCGGAAGGCATAACAGTTGGGGGAGAAACAGTCGTCGTAGCGGTAGAGCAGGTGGGCGATCAGCTTGAGGACCGCCGTTTCGGCGGGGGGGAAGGAGTACACGGTCCGCTTCTTGCCCGTTCCCATCTTGTTGAGGACCTGTTTGCGGGGGATGCCGAGCGCCTCCCCTCGCAGAAGCCGCTCCACGACGGGCCGGTACTGCTCCGCGGCGACGAATTGGTCGGCGTCGTCGAATTCGTGCCAGGTGAAACGGCCCTTGAGCAGGCGGTGGGAGAGGAATTCCTCCCATACTTCCTGCCTGGCGAGTTGCGCGATGATTCCTTCCATGGATGAAAAAGGAAAAAGGGGAGTGGTTTTGAATCCGCAAAATTGCGGTTCACGGGATGGTACGCCATCCGGCCGCCTGCAAGGCCTTCAAGATAGACGACGCTGCATCCTCCGCAGGCGCAACCTTCCGGTTGCATCCCCTTTTTCCGGAAAACTATCTGCCCACGAACTTGGCGATGCGCGAGATGACGTAGGCACGCTCGTTGGGCATCTGCGTATAGAAGTTGATATAAGGCAGCCCCAGCTTCTTGGCGTACGACCTGGCAATCAGGTACTTGACATTGCTGTAGTGGCTCTGGCCGCTGCCCAGCATCACGATCCCCCTGGGGGTGAGGCCTTCGTAAAGCACGAAGGTATAGGGGGCGCCCCATTCGGCGCGGTAGACCTGGCGGGGACGGGTGGTGTAGAGCTGGAATTCATCCGCGGCGAAGCCGGCGAGTTCCGTCACGGGGACGTTCTGGCGGACGTCGAAACGGGGGAACTCCGTGGCGAGGATCTCGGCGAAATAGGCTTGCCACTCCGCGGCGGAGCGCTGCACTGCGACTTCCTCGGCGGGGGCATAGGCGGTTTGGCTCCGGGCGGGTGAGGGCGGGGCGGGGTTGCCGGTCGCCGCATTGACCGCTTCCTTCACCTGCGAGAGGACGCTCCCGGCCACCGATTCTAAAATGCTTTTAAACAGTCCCATAGATTGGTGCGTTATGAGTTGGAGGATAAAATTACAACGATTCTTCCAATAAAACAAATCGGCGCGGCGGCCTAGACAGGGAGGGTCTTTTCCCGGAGCCAGTCGGCGATCTCGCGGGGCAGTTTCGGGGAGAGGGTCTGCCAGACGCGTTCGTTGTAGGCGTTGAGCCAGTCGATCTCGCTGCGGTCGAGCAGGGATACTTCCAGGGCCGAGGTGTCGAAGTGGCAGAGGGTCAGGGGCTCGAAGGCGAGCCAGCGGCCGAATTCGCTCTCTCCGGCGCTCACGCAGAGCAGGACGTTCTCGTGGCGCACGCCGTGTTTACCTTCGCGGTAGATGCCGGGTTCGTCGGTGACCACCATTCCGGGCTGGAAAGGCACGGCGTTGAAGTTCTGCCGGAATTCGTGCGGCCCCTCGTGCACGCCGAGGAACCAGCCCACGCCGTGGCCCGTGCCGTGGCCGAAGTTGCGTTTGCTGCGCCACAGGGGCGCGCGGGCCAGGATGTCGAGCCGGCAGCCGGGCGTCCCTTCCGGGAAAACGGCCATGGCGAGGTCGATGTGGCCTTTGAGCACGAGGGTGTAGTCCTCGCGCTCGAGCGCGGAGCAGGGGCCCGTCGGGACGGTGCGGGTGATGTCCGTGGTTCCGTAGAGGTATTGTCCGCCGGAGTCGCAGAGGTAGAGTCCGCGTTCGCGGATTACCGGGGCATACTGGCGCGGGGTGATGTAGTGGGGCAGGGCGGCGCCGGGGCCATAGGCGGAAATGGTCTCGAAACTGTCGCCTTGATAGCCGGGAATGTCGGCGCGCAGCTGCCCGAGCTTGACGGCGGCGTCGCGCTCCGTGATCTCGCGTCCGGCCTCGAGGGATTTCTCCAGCCAGTAGAGGAAACGCTCCACCGCGAGCCCGTCCTGCAGATGCGCCTCACGCATCCCGGCGATCTCCCGGGGGTTCTTGACCGCCTTGCGCAGGGCCACGGGTCCGGTCCCTTCCTCCAGCGGGATGCCTGCGGAGACGAAATTGTTGTAGAGCTGGTAGTTGAGGGTGGCGGGGTCCACGAAGAGCCGCCCGCGGAACTCCGCGCCGAGGAAGTCGATATCGTCGTAGGGGAGCAGGTCGATCCCCTCGGAGGCGAGGGCGCTGAATGTTTCCCGGGATTCCGGGTCTTCGACCGCATCCTTGAGCACGTACCAGCGGGTCTCTTCCTGTGTGATGAACAAGTAGCTGATGACCAGGGGGTTGTATTCGATGTCGGAGGCGCGGACGTTGAGCATCCAGGCCACCTCGTCAAGGGCGGTGAGCAGGATCCCGTCGCAGTCCTGCTCCTGCAAGAAGCGCCGGATCCAGGTCCGCTTCTCCGCGCGGCTCTCGCCGGGGTCCACGGTGATGACGGGGGTCTGCGGCACCCCCGGCCGGTCGGTCCAGAAGCGGCTCAGCAGATCCGGGACGCTGAGTACGGTCCCGGGCAGGGACTGGGCGAATTCCGCGCCCGTGCTCAGGCCGTCCACGGCGATCAGGCCGTCGTCGCCGAATTGCCCGCGGAGCCAGTCGGGGATGGGGACCTGTTCGGGGACGCGCATCTTGTGGAGCTCGATCCCGGTGCCGGCGAGCTGCTGGTTCGCCTGGATGAAGTAGCGGGTGTCGGTCCAGAGTCCGGCGTGGTCCAGGGTGACCACCAGGTCGCCCGCCTCGCCGGTGAAGCCGGAAAGCCATTCTACCTGTTTCCACCGCTCGGCGGGATATTCGCTGCAGTGGGGGTCGGAGCCGGTGATTACCACGGCGTCCCAGCCTTTGGCGCGCATCAGGGCGCGCAGCATCTCGATTTTTTCAGCCATACTTTACAAAGATAATTATTATTTTTGCACATATGAAGATTGGCAGCCTGGATCTGGGAGAGCGCCCGTTGCTGCTCGCGCCGATGGAGGACGTCACGGACGCCTCTTTCCGCGTGCTCTGCCGTGAGCAGGGCGCGGATCTGGTCTATACGGAGTTCGTCAATTCCGACGGCTTGGTCCGGGACGTCCCCAGGACCATCGCCAAGATGCGCACCTCCGACGAGGAGGCCCCCATCGGCATCCAGATCTATGGCCAGCATCCGGAGGCGATGGTGGATGCCGCGCGGATGGCCGAGCGGGCCGCGGAACTCGCCGGCGGCCACGGGGCGGACCTGATCGACATCAACTTCGGCTGCCCGGTGAGCAAGATCGCGGGCCGCGGGGCCGGCTCCGGGATGATGCGCGAGCCGGACAAGATGGTGGCCATCACCCGCGCCGTGGTCGAGGCCGTACACAAGCCCGTGACGGTCAAAACCCGTCTGGGCTGGGACGAGAATTCCAAGATCATCGTCGAACTGGCGGAGCGCCTGCAGGACGCCGGCATCCAGGCCCTCACGATCCACGGCCGCACCCGCAGCCAGCTGTACAAGGGTGCCGCGGACTGGAGCCTGATCGGCGCGGTCAAGGCCAATCCCCGGATGCACATCCCCATCATCGGCAACGGCGACATCACCGACGGCCCCTCTGCCCGCGAGGCCTTCGAGCGCTGGGGCGTGGACGCCGTGATGATCGGCCGGGCCACCTTCGGCCATCCCTGGATCTTCCGGGAGATCAAGTATTTCCTGGAGAAAGGGGAGCCGATGCCGCCCCTGAGTGTCTCCGAGAAAGTGGCGCTCGCCCGCCGGCACCTCGCCCTCTCGCTCGCCCTCAAGGGGGAGCCCCGCGGCATCTACGAGATGCGCCGCCACCTGTCCTGCTATTTCAAGGGCCTGCCCGACTTCAAGGAGACGCGCATGCGGATGGTCACGACCCTGGACGTGGCCGAACTCCAGGATATCCTCGATTCCATAGAAAAGCGATATGATTGACAAGTTTCTCCTCTTTCCCTATTATCTGGCGCTGAAATGGCGCGACCGCTACTGGCGTTCCGGCCGCAGGTCCGTCCGGGCGGAAGTCCCGACCCTGTGCATCGGCAACGTGACCGCCGGCGGCACCGGCAAGACCCCCCACGTGGAGATGGTCCTGCGCCTGCTCCAGGAAAGCCCCGAATGGGCCGGCCGGAGCCTGGCCGTCCTGTCCCGCGGCTACAAGCGCGACAGCACCGGCTTCCAGCAGGTCATTCCTTCCGGGAGCGCGGCGATGTTCGGCGACGAGCCGCTGCAGATCAAGAAAAAGTTCCCGGGCGTGACCGTGGCCGTGGACAAAGATCGCGTGGAGGGTTGCGACCTGCTGGTGCATCCCGAGAAGCTTTCCTCCCGCAAGGTCGCCCGGAAATGCTGGAACCGCGAGTTCCCCGCCGCGGAGTACATCGTCCTGGACGACGCCTTCCAGTATCGTCGGCTCAAGGCCACCCGCAACATCGTTCTGGTGGACTACAACCGTCCCGTCCACAAGGACCACCTCCTGCCCCTGGGGCGCCTGCGCGATCTGCCGGAGCGCATCTTCGAGGCGGATGCGGTCATCGTGACCAAGTGTCCGCCGGAGATGGATGTGTTCGAGAAGACGCGCCTGGCCGCCGAGATGGGTTTCACGAATTTCCTGCCCTCGGCCTGCACGGCCACCGCACCGGGCGGCCGGCAGATGCTCGTGCTCTTCACGACCATCCGTTACGGGGCCGTCACGGGGGTCTATTCCACCACGGAGTCCCGCTTTACCTATGCCAAGAAGGCGATCCTGGTGACGGGGATCGCCGGCGACGGCCCGCTCCGCGCCTATCTCAGCGACCTCTACAAGATCGTCAAGCGCTACGCCTACCCGGACCACCACCGCTTCACCTGGTCCGATATCAACAAACTCCAGGCGGCCGTGGACCAGAACCCCACCTTGGCCGTGGCCACCACGGAGAAGGACGCCCAGCGTCTGCTGGATTTCAGCGGGATGCCCGAGAGCCTGCGCGAACGCCTCTTCCTCGTCCCCATCACCGTGGACTTCCTCTCCGACGAAGAACGTGAAATCTTCACCGACCTCATCGTCAACCTCTAAGCGGCGCTGGGAGACCGCGCCGGGACATCCGGACACGCCATCCGTTTTTGCGTGCCAAGCAATTGTTTTATAGTCAATTAGATGCTAAAACCCGGGTATCATTTTCGAATACCCGAGTTTTCAGTTCTGGCTCAGTCTCAACACTTTCCTTGGCACGCGATTTTGCCGCCAGACGGCGTTTGTTGTAGACTCCTTCTGCCTGATGAGAATGGCCGCTACTGTGGGGAATTCACCCACAGTAGCGGCCATTTCTGAAAGATGTACCGGTTGTGTCAGACTTTGAGGATTTCTTTCTCCTTGGCGGCGACGATTTCGTCGACTTTCTTGACGTTCTTGTCGGTGATCTTCTGCACTTCGGCTTCGGCTTCTTTCTCGGTGTCCTCGGACATGCCCTCGTTCTTCTGGGCCTTCTTGAGGAGTTCGATGCCGTCGCGGCGGGCGTTGCGGACCACGACCTTGGTGTTCTCGCCGGTGGCCTTGGCTTTCTTGATGAGTTCCTTGCGGCGCTCTTCGGTCAGGGCCGGGATGGTGCAGCGGATGATCTCGCCGTTGTTGCGCGGGGTGAAGCCGAGGTTGGCGTCGATGATGGCCTTCTCGATCTTGTTGATGAGGCTGCGCTCCCAGGGCTGCAGGGCGAGGGTCTTGACGTCCGGGGCGGAGATGGATGCCACCTGGTGAAGCGGGGTGGGGGTGCCGTAGTAATCGATGGTCACGCCGTTGAAAATGGCGGGGTTGGCCTTGCCGACGCGGTAGGTCTTCAGGTCTTCTTCGAGGAAGTCGATCGCTTCCTGCATCTTGGCCTCGGTCTGGGCCAGGATTTCTTTTGCTCTGTCAGTTAACATGGTATTCTTTTTTAATCTTATGCGTGTACGATGGTGCCGATCTGCTCGCCGGCGAGCAGCCGGGCCAGGTTGCCGTCCTGCTCGATGTTGAAGACGATGATCGGCACGGGACCCTGCTCGCAGAGGGCGAAGGCGGTCGCATCCATCACCTTGAGCCGGTCCGCGAGGGCCTTGGAGAAGGTGAGTTCCTCGTAGCGGGTGGCGGTGGGATCCTTCTCCGGGTCGGCGGTATAGACGCCGTCCACGCGGGTCCCCTTGAGCAGGGCGTCCGCCCCGATCTCGAGGGCGCGCAGGGCTGCGCCGCTGTCGGTGGTGAAGAAAGGATTGCCGGTGCCGCCGGCGATGAGCGCCACGCCGCCGCGCTCGAGCACGGCCACGGCGTCCTCCCGCCGGTAGTAATGGGCCACGGGGGCCATCGGAGTGGCGGTGAAGACCTCGGCCTCGACGCCCAGGCTGCGGATGGCGCCGGCGATGGCGAGGGAGTTGATCACGGTCGCGAGCATACCCATCCGGTCGCCGGTGATGCGGTCGAAACCCTTGCCCACGCCTTGCAGGCCGCGGAAGATGTTGCCCCCGCCGTTGACGATGGCCACCTGATGTCCGGCCTTGACGGCCGCAACGATTTCACGGGCGTAACGGACAAGGTATTTTTCGTCGATTCCCTTGCCTGCGGGGCCGCCCAGGCTCTCTCCGCTAAGCTTCAACAAGACTCTCATAGGTTCCGTTTTTGTGGAAAACAAATTTATTGGAAAATTATGAAACTTGCAAGATTCACTCTATATTTGCATTCTAGACCAGCTTAAAACCCAAACACGATGTTCATCTTCAATTCCTCCATCGGCAAGAAATTCATACAGGCGGTCAGTGGTGCATTCCTGTTCATCTTCCTGCTGCTCCACGCGACGATCAACTTCTTTTCCGTCATCGATTCCTTCACTGGCAAATGGAGTGCCGTCGCCGCCGACGAGGCGCTTTTCAGCAAGGGGGACGGCCTGTTCAAGCTCGGATGCGACTTCATGTCCACTCCGGTCATCTCCATCATGGTCCCGATCCTGGCGCTCGGCTTCCTGATCCATATCGGCTATGGCTGCTGGCTGACCTGGCAGAACGTGCAGGCCCGCGGCGGCTGGAAGCGCTATGAGGTGGCCAGCAAGGCCGCCACGGACTCCTGGTCCGCCAAGAATATGTTCCTGCTCGGCATCGTGATCCTGGGGGTGATCTTCTTCCACCTGACCCATTTCTGGGCCAAGATGCAGTTGCCGGAGATGTTCGGCATCGGCACCTATGAGAACAATCCCTATCTCCTGCTGGAGCTTACCTTCGGCAGATGGTGGGTCCTGTGCATCTACCTGCTCTGGTTCGTCGCGCTGTGGTTCCACCTCGTGCACGGCTTCTGGAGCATGTTCCAGACCGTTGGCTGGAACGGGACGATCTGGTTCAAGCGCGTCAAGGTGATCGGGGTCATCGTGGCCTCGCTCATCGTCCTGATGTTCGTCGCAACGGCCCTGAACGCATTTGTACAGGCGAATTTCCTTGGATAGGCGCGGTTGTTTTTATTTGGTTTTTCAGAATAAAACTCTTACCTTTGCGGTCCCTATTTTGTGTAGGGATCGCAATTTTTATTAACTAATTAAAGATCAAGACAGTGGACACACAAAGCTACAAGACTGTTTCGCTTAACAAAGCGACTGTTGACAAGAAGTGGGTTGTCATTGACGCGACTGATCTCGCTCTTGGTCGTCTCGCCTCCCGCGTGGCCCTTGTCCTCCGTGGCAAGACCAAGCCGGGCTACACCCCGCACGTGGATTGCGGTGACAACGTCATCGTGGTCAATGCGGAGAAAGTTGCCCTCAGCGGCAAGAAGATGACCGACCGGGTTTACACCCGCTACACCGGATATCCCGGCGGACAGCGGTTCACGACCCCGAAGGAGATCCTCGAGAAGCGGCCCGCCGAACTCGTCAGGAGAGCAGTGAAGGGTATGCTCCCGAAGACGCGTCTTGGTGCTGATCTCCTCGGCAACCTGTTCGTTTATGCAGGTCCGGAGCACCCGCACCAGGCCCAGAACCCTCAAGTTATCAAGTTGGACGAAATTTAAACAGAGCAAATGGAACAAACACACGCCCTTGGAAGACGTAAAGCAGCCGTCGCTCGCGTTTATCTCACTCCCGGTGCCGGCAACATCACGATCAACGGCCGCCCCCTCGAGAACTATTTTGCGCTCGAGTCCCTCCGCTACATCGTGAACCAGCCGTTCGAAGTTACCGCTACGCAGGGTCAGTTTGACGTGAAGGTCACCATCATCGGTGGTGGCGTCAAAGGTCAGGCTGAAGCCATCCGTCTCGGTATCGCCCGCGCCCTCAGCGAGATGGACCGTGAAGCTTACCGTCCTGCGCTCAAGGCCGCCGGTTTCCTCACCCGCGATGCACGCGAGGTCGAGCGCAAGAAGCCGGGCCAGCCGGGTGCACGCCGCCGCTTCCAGTTCAGTAAACGTTAGTTATCGCCCGTTTTACGGCACAGTCGCGGTTTTGAAACTTCCGGTGCCCGGGAGGGCCGAGATGGGAAGTTGCCGCACTGCGGAAAAGGTTGGAGACCGAAAGCAGCTTTCGCTACTCCGCCTTGATGAGAAGAGACCCCGCACGCGGGGACAGTTTAGAAAAACAAAACACAGACAAACAAACAATGTCACGTACAAATTTCCAGGAATTGCTTGATGCACGCGTTCACTTCGGCCACCTGGCCCGCAAGTGGAACCCCAAGATGGCTCCGTATATCTTCGATCAGAAGAACGGCATCCACATCATCGACCTGCACAAGACCGTCGTCAAGATCGACGAAGCCGCCGAGGAGATGAAACAGCTGGCCAAGTCCGGCCGCAAGATCCTCTTCGTCGCCACCAAGAAACAGGCCAAGGATCTGGTCAAGGAGAAGGCCTCCGCAGTCAACATGCCCTCCATCACGGAGCGCTGGGCCGGCGGAATGCTGACCAACTTCCCGACGATCCGCAAGGCTGTCAAGAAAATGTCCACCATCGATAAGATGAAAGAGGACGGTACCTTCGAGAAGCTCGCCAAGCGTGAGCGCCTCCAGGTCGACCGCCAGCGCGCGAAGCTCGAGAAGAACCTCGGCTCCATCCGCGACATGAGCCGCCTCCCGTCCGCCCTGTTCGTCGTCGACGTCCAGAAAGAGGCCAACGCCGTCAAAGAGGCAGGCCGCCTCAACATCCCGGTATTCGCAATGGTTGATACTTGTTGCGATCCCACCCCCATTGATTATGTGATACCGGCCAACGACGACGCGACGTCCTCCATCGAGTGCGTGGTGAACATCCTCTGCGCCGCCATCCAGGAAGGCCTCGAGGAGCGCAAGCTCGAGAAGGACAAAGAGGCTGTCGAAGAGGTGGTCGAGGAGACCGTCAAGCCCGCTGCCGCCCGCCGGCTCCGTTCCCGCCGGGGCGCCCGCGAGGAAGAGAAGGCTGAAGCAGCTGAATAATGTTCCATTGATAAAACTGAAACACCATGGCAATTACTGCAGCAGATGTAATGAAACTCCGGAAGATGACTTCCGCCGGTATGATGGATTGCAAGAAGGCCCTCGAGGAAGCTGAAGGCGACTTCGAGAAGGCTGTCGGCATCATCCGCGAGAAGGGCAAGCTCGTAGCCGCCAAGCGGGCTGACCGCGAGACTTCCGAGGGTGCGGTGAAGGCCCGCGTGGCCGGCAGCAAGGCGATCCTCGTCTGCCTCGGCTGCGAGACCGACTTCGTCTCCCGCAACGCTGATTTCCAGAACCTGGCCAACGCCATCGCCGATGTGGCCATCGCTTACTGCCCAGCCGACCTTGAAGGCCTGAAGGCCTGCAAGATGCCGGACGGCTACACCGTCGCCGAGGCCGTCGAGGCCCAGACCGGCAAGACCGGCGAGAAGCACGTGCTCGCTTACTATGCGCTCGTGGAGGCTCCCTTCGTGGTCGAGTACATCCACACGCTGAACGGCAAGCTCGGCGCCCTCGTGGGCTTCAACAAGGAGGTCCCCACCGACCTGGCCAAGGGTGTGGTGATGCAGGTCGCTTCCATGAATCCCGTCTCCATCTCCCCGGCAGACTGCCCGGCCCAGGTGCTCGAGAACGAGAAGAAGGTCGCGGTCGAGAAGACCAAGGAAGAGCAGGTCCAGAAGGCCGTCGACGCCGCCCTGAAGAAGGTCGGCATCAACCCCGCCCACGTGGATAGCGAGGATCACATCGAGTCCAACACCGCCAAGGGTTGGATCACGCCCGAGCAGGCCGCCAAGGCCCGCGAGATCATCAAGACCGTCGGTGAGCAGAAGGCCGCGAACCTTCCCGCCCAGATGGTCGAGAACATCGCCAACGGCCGTGTCCAGAAGTTCCTCAAGGAGAACACCCTGACCGAGCAGGAGTACCAGATGTCCGACGACAAGAAGTCCGTCGCCCAGGCTATGGCCGAGGTGGACGCCGACATCCGCGTCGTCGCGTTCAAGCGCTTCTCGCTGAACGACTAAGTTTTTTCGCGCAGATTCTGCAGGAATGGCTCGCCAAGTGCGGGCCATTTTTGTTATCTTTGCATTTGTATGAATCTGAAGAGCCTCGCGAAAGATACGGCGTTGTACGGGCTGGTGAGCATTGTCGGGCGGTTTCTGAACTACCTGCTGGTGCCCGTGCACACCTATAAGATCGCCGCGGAGAGCGGCGGGTACGGCATCGTGTCCAACCTCTACGCCTACACGGCGCTGTTCCTGGCGCTGCTGACTTTCGGCATGGAGACGACCTTATTCCGCTTCGCGAACAAGCCGGACACGGACGACAAGATGGTCTATAGCAACGCCCTGCGGATGGTGGGCGGCGTGGGCCTGGCTTTCCTCGCGGTCGTCTTCCTGCTGCTGAACCCCATTTCCGGGGCGATGGGCTATGGGGCGCATCCCGAGTATGTGGGGATGTTCGCCCTGATCACGGCCCAGGATGCCTTCCAGGCCGTCATGTTCAGCCGCCTGCGGCAGCAGCGCCGGCCGATGCGCTTCGTGGCGCTCAAGTTCGCATTCATCATCCCGAGCATCCTGCTGAACCTGTTCATCTTCCTCTTGATGGACAAGATCCCGGCGCTGCAGGGCATCTTCCAGTATTTCAACTATGGGGTGGGCCTGATCTTCGTGGCGAACCTCCTCTGCACGACGGTGGTCTCGCTGCTCTTCATTCCGGAGATCAAGGGCATCGCCTATGGCTTCGACAAGGGTCTGGCGAAGGAGATGCTCCGGTATTCCTGGCCGCTGCTGCTCCTGGGCCTGGTGGGCGTGCTCAACCAGGTGTCCGACAAGATCCTGCTCCCGTACCTGATGCCGGGGGAGGAAGGCTTGGTGCAGCTGGGCATCTACGGCGCCTGCGTCAAGATTGCGATGATCATGGCGCTGCTCACGCAGGCCTTCCGCTATGCCTACGAACCCATCGTCTTCGCGGACAACAAGGACAAGAACAGCCCCGCGACGCTCGCCGACGGGACCAAGTACTTCATCATCTTCACGCTCCTGGCCTTCCTCGCGGTGATGATCTATATGCCGCTGCTGCAGCATTTCGTCGGCGGAGGCTACCGGGAGGGTCTCGGGGTCATCCCCATCGTGATGATGGCGGAGATCTTCATGGGGGTTTATTTCAACCTGTCCTTCTGGTACAAGCTCACCGACCAGAACTGGTGGGGCGCCATCATCAGCGCCATCGGCGTGGCGGTGATGGTCGCGATCAACGTCATCTTCGTTCCGAAGATCGGCTACTGGGCCTGCGCCTGGGGCGGGTTCGCCGGCTACGGCGTCCCGATGCTGATCAGCTATTTCCTCGGGCAGAAGAAGTATCCCATCCCCTATGACCTCAAGGCCATCGGCAAGTTCGTGCTGATCGCGGGCGCGGTGTTCGCCATTTATTGGTTCTGGCTGCATAAGCTGCCTGCCTGGCTGCAGATGGCCGTCGGGACCCTGCTGCTCGGGGCGTACACCCTCGCCGCCTGGAGAGAAATCAAATCCACAAAAGCCATATGAAACGTTTCCTGACCATCACCCTCTGCTGCCTCGGCGCAGCGGCCCTGCTCGCCGGATGCGGCAACAATCCCGAGAAGAAGGCCGCCCGCGAAGCGGCCAAAGCCGCCTCCGACTCCGTCGCCGCAGCCGAACAATCCCAAAGAATCATGGATAAAATCGCAAAACTGCCGGAAGAACCGGTCTTCGACATCATCACCTCGATGGGTGTCATCAAAGTCAAGCTCTACGCCAAGACCCCCAAGCACCGCGAGAACTTCGCCAAGCTTGCCCTGAGCAAATACTATGACGGGGTGCTTTTCCATCGGGTCATCGACGGCTTCATGATCCAGGGCGGCGATCCGCTGACCAAGAATCCCGCCAACAAGGCCCGCTTCGGCACGGGCGGTCCGGACTATACCATCCCGGCCGAGTTCGTGCCCGAGTACACCCACAAGAAGGGCGCCCTGGCCGCCGCCCGCCGCGGCGACACCGTCAATCCCTACAAGGAATCTTCCGGCTCCCAGTTCTACCTGGTGCAGGACGAAATGGGCTGCGCGGCGCTCAACGGCGACTACACCGTCTTCGGCGAGACCCTCGAGGGCCTGGACGTGATCGACAAGATCGCCGCCGTGGCGACGGACAATCGCAACTGCCCCCTGCAGGATGTCAAAATCGTCACGATTAAGCTAGCGGAATAGGCCCCGCTGGCATAGATGTTGCAATAAAACCTGTCGAATAGTTTTTTCATAGGTTTAATTTTAGGTTAGAATTGCGTAATGGCCTCGCTGGGAAGCGAGGCCATTATTATTTTTCGCCGCAGCTATTTGAGATAAAAGGCATTATCCGTAAATTTGTAGGTTGGTAAAACGCTTGCATATATGGAAAAAGTGACCGTGCTGCCGCCGGAGAAACTGATCAACGGCTGGATCGATCCTTCCTATCTGCCGGAAGGCAAGGACAAGTATTACATCCGAAACCGGCAGGTGCGCAAGCCGCGCGGCGGCTGGCGCCACCTCACCAGCGACGAAATCGAACGGCTGGTCAAGAACGACAACACGGCAGCCAGCTGGGACACGATCTACGTGACCGACGAGTTCCTCCCGCAGATGCTCAAGAACAACAAGTTCTACGGCACGGTCCGCATCGGGCGCGTGTCCGAGAACGGCCTGCAGTTCCACGATCTGCGCCTGCCCTGCGGTATTTCCAACTCCTCGATCCACTCCTGCGACATCGGTGACGACTGCGCCATCCACGACGTCCACTACCTCAGCCACTACATCATCGGCGACCGCTGCATGCTCTTCAATATCCACGAGATGTCCACCACCGACCACTCCAAGTTCGGCAACGGCACCATCAAGGAGGGTGAGAAGGAAGCCGTGCGCGTCCGCCTCGAGATCATGAACGAGACCGGCTGCCGCGCCGTCTATCCCTTCGACGGGATGATCACCGCAGACGCCTATCTCTGGGCCAAGTACATCGACGATGCGAAACTCCAGGAGAAGCTCCGCACCATGACGCAGAAGAGCGTGGACAGCCGCCGCGGCTATTACGGCACGGTGGGTGACGGCTGCGTGATCAAGACCTCCGAGATCATCAAGGACGTCAAGATCGGCGCGGGCTGCTATATCAAGGGCGCCAGCAAACTCAAGAACATCACCATCAACTCCAGCGACCAGGAGCCTTCGCAGATCGGCGAGAACGTGATTCTGGTCAACGGCATCGTGGGCTACGGCTGCCGCATTTTCTACGGCTGCACGGCCGTCAAGTTCGTAATCGGCAACAACAGCAACCTCAAGTACGGCGCCCGGATGATCGACTCCGTGCTCGGGGACAACAGCACCATCTCCTGCTGCGAGGTCCTCAACAACCTCATCTTCCCCGCCCACGAGCAGCACCACAACAATTCCTTCCTGATCGCCTCCTGCGTCAAGGGCCAGAGCAATATGGCCGCCGGCGCCACGGTGGGTTCCAACCACAACAGCCGCACCAATGACAACGAGGTGGTGGCGGGCCGCGGTTTCTGGCCGGGCCTCTGCACCTCGATCAAGCATTCTTCCGTCTTCGCCTCCTACACCCTCCTGTCCAAGGGCGCCTATCCGGCGGAGCTGAATATCCCCCTGCCGTTCTGCATGCTCGCCAACAATGAGCAGAAAGGCGAACTGGAGATTTTCCCCGCCTTCTGGTGGCTCCGCAATATGTACGCGCTGGCCCGCAACAGCTGGAAGTACCAGCATCGGGACAAGCGTATCACCAAGGTGCAGAACATCGAGTTCGACACCTATGCCCCCGACAGTATGGAGGAGGCCCTGCAAGGCCGCGCCATCCTCGAAGTCTGGACCGCCAAGGCCTGGATGCGTGCCCGCGGGCTGGATCCGGAGGGCGTTCCGGAGGAGGAACTGCGTACCAAGGGGCACCTGCTGCTCTCCGGCGATCCGGAGGTGGTGGACCATCTGGCCGTGATGGGCGAGGGGGTCGAGAAGTCCCGCCGCCCCGTGCGCATCCGCAAGCCCCGTGAGGCCTGGCAGGCCTATGGCGATATGATCACCCACTATGCCGTGATGAACGCCCTTCGCTATGTGGAGAGCCACCCGGGCACCAATCTCACCGACCTGGGCGGCCAGTGGGCGGGGGAGCGGCAGAGTTCCTGGATCAATCTGGGCGGCCAATTGGTGGCGGAGGCGGACGTGGACCGGCTGCGCGCCGACATCCGCAGCGGACGCCTGCGCAACTGGGCTGCCATCCACGCACGCTATGCCGAGCTCTGGGCCCAATACCCCGAGGACAAAATGCGCCACGCCTACCTCTGCCTCTGCGCCCTGCTGGGCCGGGAGGTCCTGTTGGCAGATGACTGGGCACAGGCGATCGCCCGGGAAGAGCGCATCCAGCAGTATATCTGCGACCAGGTCTACCTGACCCGCAAGAAGGATTACGAGAATCCTTTCCGCCGGGCCACCTATCGCTCCGAAGCGGAGATGATTGCCGCCGTGGGCGAGCTCGATGACAATGGTTTCGTCTGCCAGATCCAGGAGGAGACCGCGGCCAATCTGGGCCGCCTCGCCGTCCTGCGCAAGCATATCAAATAAAATCCGATATAAGTATGAATCTGAAAGAAAGCAAGTACGCCCAGTATTATCTGGTGCAGGAAATGATGGGGACCGTGCCTACCGTGGCCAAATTCGACCCCGATTGCTCCAAATTCGTCGCGGACTCCGTCCGCAAGACCGGCAAGATTTTCTTCTCCGGGGAGGGCTCTTCCCGCCTCCTGCCGGCGAAGAACAGCCGCCGCGTGTCCCTGACCTGGGGACTGGACGTCAATGTCCAGATCGACGGGTCCCATCAGGCCCAGGGCTATGACCTGAGCAAGTACACCGTCCTGATCGATTCCAATTCCGGCCGCACCAAAGAGGCCCTGATGCTTGCCAAGCAACTCCAGGCCGAAGGCCACAAGGACTGCTTCGCGCTGAGCGCCAATCCCGACACCCCGATCCGCCAGGCCTGCGTGGACGGCCACGTGCTGGGCTGCGGTTGGGAAGAGGCTGTCGCCGCCACCAAGAGCGTGGTCGAGCAGGGCCTGTTCTGCGAGTCCATCTTCTGGCACCTCGCCGGCAAGGATATGAAGCCCGCCCTCAAAGGTCTTCCCGAGAAACTGGAGCAGGCGCTGACCCTGGAGATTCCCGCCGAGATCGTGGAGTGGGTCAAGGGTGCCCATACGATCTATTTCAGCGGCTACAACGACGGCGTGGCCGAGGAGCTGACCCTCAAGACCAACGAGATCACCCGCCGCAAGAGCGATTTCCTGGAGGGCACCTATGCCGTCCACGGCATCGAGGAAGTGATGCAGGAAGGTGATATCGTGTTCCTGGTGAACCCGATCGAGTGCGAGTACGACAAGTTCCTGACCGTCTTCAAGGGCGCCGGCGTGCACGTCGTGGCCATCGACACCAAGCCCACCCCGTTCGAGCGCACGATCATCGTCCCGGACGCCGGTGTGATGCAGCCTTACGTGTATCTCTGCGCCGGCTGGAACGTCCTCGTGGAGGTGGCCACCTCCGACGGCATCAACCTCGACAAGCCGGAGCGCGCCCGCAAGGTCGGCAACGAGATGTAATTCCCCGGGGCATGCGGTTTCTTCAGAACCCTTCGACCGATCCCTGGTATAATATGTCGTTCGACGAGTACTGCCTCGAGCAGTATCCGTCGAACGATGCTTTTTTCTATCTGTGGCGCAACCGCCCGAGCGTGATCATCGGGCTGAACCAGAACGCCTACAGCGAGGTCAATCTCGGCTATCTGAACGCCCACGACATCCGGCTCGCGCGCCGGGTGACGGGCGGCGGGGCCGTCTACCACGACCTCCAGAACCTCAATTACACCTTCATCGGGCGGGATGTCAGCCCGCAACCGATGGTGGATGCCCTGCGCAGCCTGGGCGTGGAGGCCGCCCTGACGGGCCGGAACGACATTTTCGTCGACGGCGCCAAGGTCTCCGGCTACGCCCGCCGCGTCTGGCACGACCGGCAGATCGTCCACGGGACGCTGATGTACGACGTGGATCTGGATACCCTCGCGCGAGTGCTGGATGTCCCCGGATCCAAGCTGGAAGCCAAGGGGATCGCCTCCGTGCGCAGCCGCGTGACCAATCTCAAGGACCGTCTGCCGCAATTCCCTTCGCTGGACGAGCTGCAGGCGGCCTTGCAGGAGCTGCTCTCGGCGGGAGATACCGAACTTCCCTTCGGGGAAGAGCGACGATCGGCCGTACAACGCATCTCCGATGAGAAATTTTCTACCTGGGAGTGGATCTACGGTCAGTCCAAGGCGGCGGATCTGGTCCGGGAGGGGCGCCTGCCGTGCGGGACGGTCGAGGTCCGGCTTTCGCTGGACCGGGGCGTGCTGACCGGCGTGGACTTCGGGGGCGATTTCCTGGGCGGCCTGAATGCCGGGACGCTCGCGGAGCAGCTGGTCGGGCTGCGCTTCACCCGTGAGACCCTGGGGGCGGCCCTGGAGGCGGCGGATCCCGGCCGCTATTTTGACAGGACATCTTCCCAAGATCTTCTGAATCTGATCATTCCGCTCTAAGACATACTCCGGATCCGGATAATAGCTGCAAAAGGCGTCGATACGATGGCAAGTATCGGCGCCTTTTTGCGTTTTTAAATAAACAAGCCACTTTCTTAAACAAACCGCACAATCTTTATTATAAGTGCGTATAATCGGAAAAAATTTGCTATTTTTGTTCTCACATCATTTTTTAACCTCATATTATAACCGATGATTACCAAAATCCATTTCAAAATCGCGCTCGCGACGGGGCTTCTCCTGTTGGCGAGTCTCTGCGCAATGGCGCAGCAGAGCATTTCTGGAACGGTGAAGGATGCGAATGGCGAACCCGTCATTGGCGCCGGCGTCTTCCAGAGTGGCAACACGCGCAATGGTGCGGTCACCGACATCGACGGTAAGTTCACGCTGAGCGTGCCTGCCGGCTCGGAGGTCACCATCTCCTGCATCGGCTACAAGGAATTGAAGTTCGTCGTCGATCAGCGACGGACCTACAACCTTGTGCTCGAGGAGGATACGGAGTCCCTCGAAGGTGTCGAGATCGTGGCCTACGGTAAACAGACACGTGTGACCGTCACGGGTGCACTGTCCAGCGTGAAAGGAGAGGACCTCGTCCGTACTCCGATCACGACCGTGAACAACATCCTGGCCGGCCAGCTGTCCGGTGTGACCACGGTCCAGTACACGGGTGAGCCTGGCGCAGATGCCGCCGAGGTGTTCGTCCGCGGTAAAGGCACCTGGTCCAATTATCAGCCGCTCATCCAGGTGGACGGCGTGGAGCGTTCGATGTCCGACCTCAACCCGGAGGACATTGAGAGCATCACGGTCCTCAAGGATGCTTCCGCGACTGCGGTGTTCGGTGTGCGGGGCGCCAACGGCGTCCTCCTCATCACCACCAAGCGCGGTAGCGTCGGCAAGCCGAGGATCAACGTCAACACATCCGTGTCGCTGCAGATGCCGACCAAACTGGTCGAACAGGCAGGATCGCTGGATTACGCGCTGTTCTACAACCAGATGCGCGCCAATGACGGTGGCGAACCGGTGTTCTCCGACGCCGTGATCGAGAAGTTCCGCACGCACTCCGACCCGATCCGTTTCCCGGATATGAAGTGGACGGACTACATTATGCGCAAGGCCAATATGCAGAGCAACCACAGCCTCAGCATCACCGGTGGTACGGACCGCGTCCGCTACTTCGTTTCCGCCGGTCTTGCCACGCAGGATGGCCAGTTCAACGAATTTGACCGCGACTACCACTTCGGTTACCAGTACCAGCGCTTCAACTTCCGCTCCAACTTGGATATCGACGTGACCAAGACGACGCGGGTTTCCTTCGATATCTCCGGCAATGTGTCCCGCCAGGACCACCCGCGCACCGGACAGGGCGCGACGGGTATGCTCCGTAACGTGTACTATTGTACGCCGTTCTCCAGCCCTGGCTTCGTAGATGGCAAGTATGTCGTGACGACCAATGACTATACCGACGGCGTGCAGCTCCCGTTCGTGGGTGCCAACGGTCTCGAGTATGTCGTGTCCAATGGCGGCGGTTTCATCACGGCCGGCAACAACAACCTCGCGATGGACCTCTCCTTGACCCAGGACCTCAAGTTCATCACCCCGGGCCTGAATTTCAAGATCAAGGGCTCCTATAACTCCAATTTCTCCATCTCCTACACCGGTGCCCGCAACACGGCGACCTATTACCCGGTGATCCAGAACGATGGTACCATCCTTTATCGTAAGGAAGGTCAGGATACCCCGATCACCTACTCCAAGAGTTCTGGCCGCAGCCGCAACTGGTATGCCGAGGCTTCGCTCAACTATGCCCGCGCATTCGGCGACCACAGCGTCTCCGCCCTGGCCCTCTACAACCAGCGCAAGACCTACTATCCCGGTTCCTACAGCGATATCCCGAGCGGCTACGTCGGCCTGGTGGGCCGCGTGACCTACGACTACAAGAAGCGCTACCTGGCCGAATTCAACGTCGGTTACAACGGCTCCGAGAACTTCCACCCCGACCGCCGCTACGGTTTCTTCCCGGCCGGTTCCGTGGGTTGGGTGCTCAGCGACGAGCCTTTCTTCAAGCCCGTCAAGAACGTGATCTCCTTCCTGAAGTTCCGCGGTTCCTGGGGTCTCGTCGGTAATGACCAGATTGGTGGTTCCCGCTTCATGTATCTGGCCGACCCGTATTCGGTCAACTCATCCGGTGCCTATTTCGGCATCGAGAACTCCTCCGCCTACACTGGCGCCGCCGAGTCCGGCCACAACAACCCGCTCGTGACCTGGGAGAAGGCCTTCAAGCAGGATTACGGTGTGGATATCAGTTTCCTGCAGAACCGCCTGAGCGCCACTTTCGACTACTACATCGAGCACCGCTGGGACATCCTCCTGCAGGACCAGTCCGCTCCGAAGGTGATTGGCTTCAACGTCCCTTATGCCAACCTGGGTAAGGTGGACAGCTGGGGCTGGGAACTCCAGCTGAAGTGGAACGACCGCATCGGTACGGACTTCCGTTACAACCTCAATGTCAACCTGTCTCACAACCAGAACAAGATCATCGAGCGCAAGGAAGCCCCGTACAACAATGACTATCAGTACCAGAAGGGTCACCGCATCGGCGCCCGCTACCAGTACCAGTTCTTCCGCTATTACGACAAGGACACGCCGCGTCTCTATCAGGAGACCTTCGGCAAACCGTTCCCGACGCAGCTGGTCGAACTGAAGGACGGTGACGCGGTGTTCGTGGACCTGGACGGCAACGGCTACATCGACCAGAACGACAAGACCCGCGAACTGGGCTTCACGGACGACCCGATGTACGTGCTGGGTGTCAACGGCGGCTTCAACTGGAAGAACTGGACCTTCAATATGCAGTGGACCGGTGCTTTCGGTGTGACCCGAATGATCGGCGAGGCCTTCCGTATCCCGTTCGTTTCCCGTACGGACTACAATACCGGCGGTCTGCTCCAATATCATGTGGAGAATACCTGGGATCCGAAGAATCCTTCGCAGGACGCCAAGTACCCGCGCGCGACCTGGACCAACGGCGTCGTCAACAACTACCAGGACTGCTCTCTGTATGAACAGAATGCGGCCTACGTGCGTCTGAAGACCGTGATGGTGGGTTACAACTTCCGCACGCCGTTCTTCGACAAACTCGGTATCAAGAACACGCAGGTGGCCCTCAGCGCTTATAACCTCTTAACCATCACTCCTTACATCTGGGGCGATCCTGAATCCAAGGCCAGTACGGATCCTACTTACCCGCTGACCCGTACCGTCACGCTCAGTTTGAAGCTTAATTTCTAAGATGCCATGAAATACCTTAACAAAGCCATCATAGCGATTGCTGCAGCGGCTGCGTTCTGCTTCAGCATCAATTCCTGCACGGATCCGCTCAAGGTGGGCGACGCTTTCCTTGAGAAAGCTCCGGGTGGCACGGTCACGGCAGATACGGTGTTCACCAACGCCGAATACACCCGCCGGTTCCTGGCCCACATCTACCGGATGCAGTACTATCCGCTGCCTTCTTCTTCGACCAACTCGCCGCCCCAGTGCCTCAACTACTGGAAGGGCGTCCCGGACGCGTTGTCTGACACCCACCATTTCTTCTTCGCGAACACCATCGTGAACAACAAATACTACACGGGTGCGCTGACCTCTTCTTACGAGTCCAATAACAACGGCTCCATCTACCCCTATCTCAACGAGTACATCTGGGAGAACGTCCGCAACTGCTGGATCCTCCTGGAGCACATCGACGATGTGCCGGGCCTGCCCGACGACGAGAAGGAGCGGATGAAAGACGAGACCCGCTGCCTGCTGGCGAGCTTCTATTTCGTCACTTTCCGTTTCTACGGAGGCCTGCCGCTTGTCAAGGGCACGTACACGGGAACGGAACCCGAGTATGACCTGCCGCGCGCAAGCGTGGATGAGACCGTGAAGTTCATGGTCGATCTGCTCGATACCGTGATCAAGGGCAACCACCTGGTGTGGAGCTATGCCGGCACGGACCAGGCCAACTCGGAAACCGGCCGCTGGACCATCGCCTCGGCCTTGGCCCTCAAGTGCAAGATCCTGCAGTTCGCCGCCTCCCCGCTGTTCAACGCCGACAAGCCTTACTACGACGGCAAGTACACGATGGAGGATTCCGGCCCGGTGTGGTATGGCAATTACGACGCCAGCCGCTGGACCGCCTTCAAGGATGCCTGCGAGGAATTCCTCAAACGGAACGCCGCCGCCGGCAATCCCTACCACCTCGTGGAGCCTGCCGGCAACACGCAGGAAGACTACGCCTATGCTTTCCGCACCTCCTACCTGCTCCAGGGCAGCCCGGAGGTCATCCACAGCCACCGCATCGTGACCACCACCGGCGGTAACGGCTATGCCTGGACCAACCTCATCACCAACCCGCGTATGAGCTACTGCCCGACGCAGGAGTACGTGGAGATGTTCCCCTGGGCGGACGGACGGCCGTTCAACTGGGAGGAGACGGAGGCTGCTGCGACGACCCCCTTCGAGGTGACCGTGAACGGTCAGCCTGTGGAGATCGACGGTCTGGACAACATGTTCATCAAGGCCGACCGCGTGTATGGCCAGCAGATGCTCCAGAACCGCAAGTACACCCGCGACCCGCGCCTCTATGAGACGGTAGCGGTCAATGGCGAGCTCCAGGGTATCGACTGGGGTAGCGGCAAGCGCAGCGGCGCCAACTATGAGAACTGGGTCGGTGGTACGGATGCTGCGCAGCACCCGATCAACCAGGATGACCACTACGGCACCGGCTACCGCCACCTCCGCTACTATTCCGGTTCGGCATTCAGGAGCCGTTACAAGCAATGGGTCTGGCTCTGCATGAGTGAGTTCTACCTGGGCTATGCCGAGGCCATCGTGCAGACCGGCGGCAACTTCGCCGATGCAATCAAGTACGTGGATATGATTCGCGCCCGCGTCGGCCTGCGCGGCCTGGTGGAGTGCAATCCGGACAAGAACCTGCTCACGGACAAGAACGCCCTGCTGGAGGAGATTCTCCGCGAGCGTGCCTGCGAGCTGGACTTCAACGATTCCCGTTATTTCGATCTGATCCGCTACAAACGTGCCGACCTGTTCGAGAAGCCGCTGCACCGCCTGCTTACCTATCGTCTGGACGAGAATGGCGAGCACCTCGTGGCCCAGTGGTACAACGGAGACCGCAACAACAAGGCGTACAACCCGGATACCGACAGGTGGTATGAGCCTGACCATTTCGAGTATGAGCGTGTCCCGATCACCATCCTTCCCCGCGTCTGGTGGACCGAAGGTTTTGATCCGAAGTGGTATCTGACCCCGTTCCCGCTGACCGAAGTCAACAAGGGTTATGGTCTTACCCAGAACCCCGGCTGGTAGTCTTCCTGTAATCTTTAATATTCAGAAAGTATGAAAATGAAATATGCCATTGTCCTTGCGCTCACCTTCGGTTTCTGCCTGACGGTGACAGCACAAGATGACAAGATCGAGAAGCAGAAAGTCGAGACCGGGTTGCCGGGAGTCGAGCTGACGGTGGAGGAGTCCACGGCGGCCATCTCCGTCATCACGGCCGACCAGATCGGCCACCGCAAGACCAAGAATATCGGCAACAGCCTCATCGGTCAGGGCCTTGGCCTGATCTCCCTGCAGGGTGCCGGCAACGTCTCCGACATGAATCCGACGTTCTATGTCCGCGGTCTGCAGACGCTCAACAGCAACAACGCCCCGCTGATCCTGGTGGATGGTATCGAGCGCGATATCAAAAATGTTGCCGCCGAGGAGATCGAGAGTGTCTCCATCCTCAAGGATGCGGCTGCCCTTGCCCTCTACGGTTACAAGGCCGTCAACGGTGCCATTCTCCTGACCTCCAAGCGCGGTCAGAAGGACACGCGTGTCATCAAGTTCACGTATGACCATATGTTCAACTCGCTGCTCAACAAGCCGCAGTTCGTGGACGGCTACACCTATGCCCTTGCTACCAACGAGGCCAAGATGAACGACGGCTATGCCGCCCAGTACAACGACAACGAACTCGGTGCATTCAAGAGCGGCCAGTATCCGAAACTCTATCCGAGCGTGAACTGGGTGGACCAGGTGTTCAAGAACACGGCTTCGACCAACAACTTCAACATGGAGTTCAGTGGCGGCCAGGGCCGGTTCCGTTACTTCACGATGTTGAACCTGATTTCCGACAAGGGTTTCATCAACGGGTCCGAAGTCAACGAAGGTTACAGCACGCAGGACAAGTATGTGCGCGGCAACCTCCGTATGAATATGGACATCGACCTGACCCCGACGACGGACATGCGGCTCAACCTCCTCGGCATGCTGCTCGAGGATAGCCGCCCGGGTTCGAACATCAACCCTTGGGATATGGTCTACACCGTCCCGTCCTCCGCCTTCCCCATCCGTGACGAAGACGGCTATTGGGCTGGCAGCGGCAACACCGCCTGGCCCGGCACGAAGAACCCGGTCGCCCAGACCCGCGGTGCTGCCTACTACAAGAACCACCATCGTCTGCTGTACACCGACCTCACGCTGCGCCAGGATCTGTCGGCCTGGGCGGACGGCCTCTCCGCCTATGTCCGCGCCGCGTATGACAACGCAGCCAATATGTACGAGAATCACAGCAAGACCTATGTGTACCGTTATGCCACGACGTCCTGGCCCGCCGGAGCTGCAAGTCCGACCACCCGGTACACGCAGGCGGGTACGGACTCCGCGATGGGCACCGGCGCCGGCTGCGACGCCTACACGCGTCACGCCCATGTGGACGCTGGTCTGAACTACGACTTCGCCGTCGGCGAGAGCGCTTTCAAGACCCAGTTCCGCTACGACTTCGACTATGAGGATGCGAATGGCACCAACAAGTCGATCTACCGCCACGGCGTGGCACTCTGGGGCCACTACTCCTATGCCGGCAAGTTCCTCGCCGACCTCGTGCTCTCGGAGAACGCCTCCAGCCGTCTCGCCCCCGGTACGAAGTGGAATTTCTCCCCGACCCTGTCCCTGGCCTGGGTGATGTCCAATTGCGACTTCCTCGCGGGCTCTTCCTGGGTCAACTACCTGAAGCTTCGCGCTTCCGCCGGCCTGCTCAATGCGGATTACCTGCCGGGCAGCAGTGTCTGGAATTACTACGCCCAGGGCTACACCACAGGCGGCAGCGGCTATCCGCTCCTCAGCTCCTACACCTCTGAACTGAGTGGTACCGCGCTGGGTCAGCTCGCCACGACGAACCCGAGCAACGAGAAGGCGCTCAAGACCGACCTCGGTCTCGACGCCCGCCTGTTCGACGGCCTGACGGTCTCCCTCGACGGTTACTGGCAGCGCCGCAGCAACATCTGGGTAAGCGCCTCCGGCAAGTACACCAACGTCATCGGCCAGACCGCTCCGTACGAGAACGCCGGTATCGTGGACAGCTACGGCTTCGAGCTTGGGTTGAACTACAACGTGAAACTGGGTGATATCATCCTGGATTACGGCGGAAACTTCAACTACAACCGCAACAAGATCGTGGATATGCTCGAAGAGCCGCGCATGTTCGAGAACCTCGTCCAGACCGGCAACCAGGTGAGCCAGCTCTACGGCCTCAAAGCCGTCGGCTTCTTCAAGGATGCCGCCGACATCGCCGCCAGCCCGGCCCAGGCCTTCTCCACGGTCTTCCCCGGCGACATCAAGTACGAGGATGTCAACAAGGACGGCGTCGTGGACGACAATGACCTCGTCCCGATCGGCTACAGCACCGTCGCCCCGCGGATCTTCTACAACTTCCATCTGGGATTTGACTGGAAGGGCCTCGGGTTCTACGCCATGTTCCAGGGCGTAGCGAAGTACAGCGCGATGCTGAGCACCAAGGCTATGTACCAGCCGCTGATGGGTTATACCAATTTGTCGCAATACTACTACGACAATCGTTGGACGGCAGGCAAGGCGAACGCCCTGTTCCCGCGCCTGACCAGCGAGAACGGCAGCCCGAACAACTACCAGAACAATACCGTGTTCCTGGCGGACCGTTCGTTCCTGAAGCTGCGCAACATCGAGCTCTACTACAACTTCCCCTCCGGTCTGCTGGAGCGCACGCACTTCATCAAGGGCGTGAAGATCTATGCCTGCGGCAATGACCTCTTCAGCTTCGACAAGATGGCGGTGAGCGATCCCGAGGCCTACGGCACGGCACAGCTCTTCCGCAGCATCGTGGCCGGCGTGAGACTGACCTTTTAACTGAATAACACAGTACGGATATGAAACATAAAAGCATATTTCTGATCCTCACAGTCGCTGCGTTGTTCCTGATGAGCTGCCAGAAGCAGTTGAACTATAAGGAATATGTCATCTACGACAAGGAGTATATCCAGCAGGCTTTCAACAATGTGGGCGGTTTCATGACCACGGCCTACAACGTGCTGGAGTATGACTTCGGCAACTACAGCAGCGGCGCCATGTTGGCGTCGGCCTCCGACGAAAGCGAGTACAGCGTGCGCAGCAACGCCATCGAGGAATTCTACAACGGTGGCTGGACGGCAGCGAACCCCAAGGCCACGACGTGGAACAATATGTACAAGGGTATCTCCACCTGCAACCTGGTCCTTTCCGAGATGCAGGGGCTGACCTTCGATGAGCTGGTTCTCAACAAGGACTACCAGCAGCAGATGTTCCGCTACAAGAACTACCAGTACGATGCCCGCTTCATGCGTGCGTTCTTCTACTTCAATCTGGTCCGCCAGTACGGTGACGTCCCGATGGTGGAACCCGGAATGACGATTGCGGAGATCAACGCCCTGAGCCGCACCCCTGCGGACCAGGTATTCCAGTTCATCATCTCCGAGTGCGCCGACATCCAGGACAAGATCATCAAGGACCACACCGACCTGGGTGACTACGCCCTGAATGAAGCCGAGACCGGCCGCGCCGACCAACTGGCCGTGCTGGCCCTCAAGGCCCGCGCCGCCCTGTACTGGGCCAGCCCGCTGTTCAATCCCAACGGGGACAAGGAGCGCTGGCACAACGCTGCCAAGTACTACAAGGAGCTGGTGGCCGCCTGCGATGCCCGCGGCAAGAAGCTGACCCCGAAGTATGAGGATACCTGGGCCTACTCGAACTACACGACCCCCGCGATCGTGCAGGAGATCATCTTCGCCCGCCGCACCAGTTCCAACAACCAGGCCGAGTCCTACAACTACCCGGCCGGTCTGGAGAAGGCCACCAACATCACCGACGTGGACAACATCGTCGGCGCCAACTGTCCGACCCAGAACCTGGTGGATGCCTATGATATGCTCAACGGCAAGCCCATCACGGCTGCGGACAGCGGCTACGACCCGGCCGATCCGTATGCGAACCGCGACCCGCGCCTGGCGCTGACCGTGGCGTTCAACGGAGCGCAGTGGCCGACCTACAACGGGGCACCCAAGTTGCAGCCCTATGTCGGCGGTGCCAACGGCTCGCCGCTCCTCGGCGCCACGACCACGGGCTACTACCTGCGCAAGCTCCTCAACGGTACGATCGACCTCCGTTCCAACAGCCGCTACAGCAAGAGTTACCATACCTACGTGCTGTTCCGCATGGGCGGCATCTACCTCGACTATGCCGAGGCGGTGTTCCAGTACCTGGGCGGCGCTGACGCGACGAGTGGCGAGTTCCCGGAGTCGGCACGTGAGCTGGCCAGCAGGACGCGTGTGCGCGCCGGTATGCCCGCCTTCGAAGAGGGTATGAGCAAGGACGAGTTCTGGACGCGCTACAAGAACGAGCGCATGGTCGAACTCGCGTTCGAGAACCATCGCTTCTGGGATGTGCGCCGTTGGAAAGAAGCCGACAAGTACTTCAAGAACATCATCGAGATGCAGATTACCAAGAACGCTGACGATACTTTCTCTTACACGCGTAAGAACGTCTCGCGCCAGTGGGATGACAAGATGTATCTCTTCCCGATCCCGCAGTCGGAGCGGATGAAGAACCCGAATCTTGCCCAGAACCCGGGCTGGTAGCAGTCATCTGACATCTACTCCCGAAGGGGTGGCCGGACAGGCCACCCCTTTTTTTATCATAATTCCAGAAGTATTGCTAACTTTGCACCGGAAACTTAGCAGATATGAAACAGCTCAACACCAAATTGATGCATCCGGCGGAGCAGCTCGCTCTCATCATCGGCCGGATCTACCGCAGCGGCCTTACGACGACTTCCGGCGGCAACCTTTCCATCATGGACGAGAACGGCGATATGTGGATCACCCCGGCCGGTATCGATAAGGGGTCCCTTACCGCCAAGGATATCATGTGCGTCAAGGCGGACGGTTCCATCGTCGGGCCGCACCGCCCCTCTTCCGAGTATCCTTTCCACAAGGCGATCTACAAGATCCGCCCGAAGATGCATGCGGTCATCCACGCCCATCCTCCGGGACTCGTGACCTTCAGCATCGTGCACCAGATTCCGGATACGAGCATCCTCCCGCAGGCCCGCAATGTCTGCGGTCCCATCGGTTTCGCTCCCTATGATGTGCCAGGCAGCGCCGCCCTCGGCGAGAAGATTGCCGGTGAGTTCAAGAAGAACCCCGAGTACAAGGCTGTGATCATGGAGAACCACGGCGTGGTGCTCTGCGGCGAGGACATCGCCGACGCCTACCAGCGTTTCGAGACCCTCGAACTCTGCGCCCGCACCATCCTCAATGCCAAGACCCTGGGCGAGCCGCACTACCTGACCGAGGAAGAGCTTCTGTTCCACGAGAACCACCTGATCGGCGACTTCGAGCACTTCATGAACGTCACCCACCCTTCCGACGAGCGTGCCATCCGCAGTGAGATCGTCCGTCTGGTGCGGCGCGCCTGCGACCAGAAGCTGATGAGCAGCTCCTACGGCACCGTGTCCATGCGTTGGCGCGGGAATGATTTCGTGATCACGCCTCCGGGTATCCAGCGCTGGGACATCGACGAGGAGGATCTCGTGCAGATCAAGGACGGGATGGCCGAGGCCGGCAAGACCCCGAGCCACTCCACGGCCCTCCATTACGAGATCTACCGCCGCAATCCCAAGGTCAACGCCATCATCCTGACGCAGTGCCCGTCCTTGATGGGTTATTGTACCACCGAGGCCGAGTTCAACGTGCGGACCATTCCCGAGAGCTGGATCTTCCTGCAGGATGTGCCGAAGTTCCCCTTCGGGGCACATTCGCTCGACCCCGGCAAGGTGGCCGAAGTCTTCAAGAACCGTCCTTGCGCGATGCTTTCCAATGACTCCGTGGTCGTGGCTTCCGACAGCCTGATCAATGCGTTCGACCGTCTGGAGGTCGCCGAGTTCGCCGCCAAGTCGCTGATCCTCGCGACCCCGGTGGGCAAGCTTCACCCGATCACCGACAAGGAAGTCGAAGACCTCCGCATCGCTTTCCACGTAGGGGAGTAGCCTTGAAAACCAATTACAATCGATATGCGAAAAGTACTTTCTCTGCTGATCCTTTGCGCCGCTTCCGCGCTGATGGCTTCCTGCGCTCCCAAGCCGGGCAGCCTCGAACTGTCCTTCCAGTATAACAAGCAGACCGGTCCCGGCTCCAACCAGTATGCCGTCTGGATCGAGAATGCCGAGGGGCAGGTCGTCAAGACCCTCTTCGTCACCGAGTTCACCGCCAAGGGCCGCAGCCGTGATGGCTCCAAGCCCGCCCGCGGCTACACCTACCGCACCTCCTGCGTGCCCACCTGGGTCCAGCACGTGGGTGCCGAGAACCTGAGCGATGAGCAGATGGACGCCGTCTCCGGCGCCACGCCTGCCGCGAGCGGCGTACAGACCTTCACCTGGGACTTCACCGACCAGGCCGGCGCACCGGTCGCCAAGGGAGACTACCGTTTCTTCATCGAAGCCACCTACAACGGTGAGAGCTATGTCACCCACAGCGGCACCGTCCGCTTCGGCGCCCCTGCCGGAGATCTCCCTGTCGAGACCTCCTACACCAAAGCCTCCGAAGAACGCAAAGACATGATCACCGATGTCAAAGCCCGGAAACTCTAAGCCTGATTTTCAATCAAGCAAAGAATAACCCTCGGAGATCGCTCCGAGGGTTATTTCATAAATGATTGATTGTCAGCTGACGGGTCAAAGCTCGTCGGCGTGGGCGAGGAGATAGTTCTCGGCTTCGACGCTCCACAGGCCCTGGTGGGCTTTGCAGATGCGGTCGAGTTCGTCGTAGACCGGCTTACCCACTTTGCCGAAGTCGGCGATGGCCGTCAGCGGCATGGTGATGTGGGTGTAGATGAGCTTTTTGCCACCCGGGACCGACGGCAGGTTGAGCGTGGTCTCGATGACGGCGTTGAGTCCGCCGACGTGGGTCACCAGACCGGCCGGATCCATGCCCTTGCCCATATAGTAGAGGGCTTCCTTCATATCGTCGGTATTGCCGCCGCTTGTTCCCACGATGTGGGTGGAGGCGTAGTGGACGTTGTAGAAGTTGAGCGGAGCCTTGAAATCGGAACGTCCGGGACCGGAGAAAAAGTTCAGGCAACCGTCGAACGCGAGGATCTCGTCAGCCTGGACCACGACGGCCGGCACGGGCGCCATCACGACGACCTCGTCGTAACCATCGCCGCCGCTGATCTCGCGCAGCATCGCAGAAGGATTCTCGACGCCGCCGGTGTTGACATAGCGCAGGTCGATGCCGCGCGCGGCCGCGAACTCCTTGGTGTACAGGGAAGCGGCGCGGTCGAGACGGGCCTGGTCGATGTCGGTCACCACGAAGAGCGCGGGCTTGCGGTCCTCACGATGCAGGACGTAGTTGATGCAGGCGAGGCCCATCGGGCCCACGCCGGCGAGGAGCGCCATCTTGCCGCCGTCCTTGATCTCCATCGCATGGACGTAGGAGCCGGGGGTGGTGTGGTAGCAGGCGTGCATCGCACCGATTACGCAGGAGAGCGGCTCGCTCAACGAAGCCGGGTAGAAGCCCTCGCCCTTGTAGGGCAGCAGGCAGCCCTGCTCCATCACCTCCGCGGGGATGACCACGTAGGTGGCGTCGCCGCCGATGTACTTATACGAGTAGCCGGGGGCCGACAGGACGCCGACCGGACCGCCTTCGTAGGTGAGGGCGGGCTGGATGGAGAACTTGTCGCCGGGCTTGAATTCGTCCTGCCACTTCTTGCCGACTTCGATGATCTCACCGGCGAACTCGTGGCCGATGATGGTCGGGTTGACGGCCACGTCGTCGGGGACCCGCTTGTGGGCGGCTCCCTGGTGGGCGGCCTTGTAGGAGGACATGCAGATACTGTCGCTGACCACCTTGGCCAGGATCTCGTCGTCCTGGATCTGCGGAAGCTCGAATTCCTCGAGCCGCAGGTCGTTTTCGCCATAGAGGCGTACTGCTTTGGTCTTCATCAGAGGGTAGTATTTGATTTATTTGCTTTTGTCGGGCGCGGCAGGCGTGCCGGGCAGCGGCTTGTAGTTCTTGAGTTCACCCTTGAGGTAATCCACGGCCTTCTCGAGCTGGGCATCCTTGCCGAGCCAGTCCTCGAAGGGGTTGATGTCCACCACGATATCGGGATCCACGCCGTGGCCCTCGATAATCCATTCGCCGTCGGTGGAGTAGGAGGTGAAGAACGGGGTGCGCATATCCTGCCCGTCCACGAAGGAGCGGGAACCGGAGATGCCCACGATGCCACCCCAGGAACGGGTGCCGATCAACTTGCCGAGGCCCAGCTTCCGGAAGCCGTACGGGAAGAGGTCGCCGTCGGAAGAGGAATACTTGTCGATGAGGCAGACCTTGGGACCGTAGAAGGTCTCGTTGGGCACGGGCTGGTTGCCGCCGTTGCGGTACATGTTCATCCGGTAAACCTCACGCTGCAGGCGCTCGAGGATCATCGGGGAGACGTTGCCGCCGCCGTTCATACGGTCATCCACGATGAGGGCCTTCTTGTCCAGCTGCGTATAGAAGAGCTTGGTGAACATATCCAGGCCTTCGGAGCTCATGTCGGGGATATGGATGTAGCCGATCTCGCCGCCGGAGAGTTTGTCCACCTTCTCGATATTGTTCTGGACCCACTCGTAGTAGGCGAGGGCGGACTCGTCCGCCACGGGCTTGACATAGACGGTGCGGGCGGCGGAGCCGTTGGCGTTGGCGGAGATCTTGAGGGAGATGGTCTTGCCGGCCTTGCCGATGAGGGCCTGGCCCGGGTCGAGCAGTTCCTTGGCCGGAACGCCGTTCACTTCGACGATGAACTCGCCGACCTTGGCGTCCACACCGGGGGTGCGGAGCGGGCAGCGCAGGGACTCGTCCCAGTCGGCGCCGCGCCAGATCTTCTCGATCTTGAAGGCGCCGGTGCGGGAATCCTTGCTGTACCGGGCGCCGAGCAGGCCGGTGGCCACGCGCGGGATGGTCGGGCTCTCGCCGGAGGTGATGTAGGCGTGGCCGATGTTCAGCTCGCCGAGCATCTCGCCGATCAGGTAAGTGAGATCGTCGCGGTGGCGGACATAGGGGACCATCTGGCCATATTTCTCACGCATGTGGTTCCAGTCCACACCGTGCATGTTCTCTACATAGAAGTTGTCGCGGGTGATGCGCCAGCTCTCATCGTAGATCTGGGCCCATTCGGCCTCGTGGTCGATCATCATATCGATCTCGCCCACGGGCACGGAACCGCCGCGGCCGGCGGGACCGCCGAAGTTGACGACCTTGTAGCTGCCCTGGTCACGCACGAGCGCCTTCTTGGCGTCGGCGGTGAGGGCGACCGGGCTGGTGGGCACGTCGGAAGTCTGAAGGGTCTTGAGGTCAAGGGCCTTGATGCCGGCCTGGGCACCACCGGCGCCGGGACGCGCTGCGCCGCCCGGCATGCCGCCGCCGAAGGAGCTGTAGTAGAGCTTGTCGGCGTCGGCGAGAATCAGACGATAACGTCCGGCTGCGAGCGGCAGGGCGGTAATGCGCTGGGCGAGTCCGTCAAGATCTACCTTGGTGCTGGCGGGAGCGGCCGAGGCACCCCTGTCGGGAGCGCCGCCGGGACCCGGAGCACCCGGAGCGCCGCCGCGCGGTCCGCGCGGGGCTTCGGCAGGAGCGGCGGAGACGCTGTACTCATCATTGCCGAGAACCATCGGGTTCGGCGTCCCCTTGGCGAGGGGCAGGACGAATACATAGTCGGAGACGCTGTAGATCGCGTTCCACTCCACGGCGGAGTTCTGCGAACGGAACTCGCGCGAAGAGGTGAAGAACAGGTACTTGCCGTCGCGCGAGAAGAGCGGGGAGCTGGCCTCATACCAGCGGTCCGTGACCTGATAGCTCTTGCGGGCCTTCATGTCGAAGAGGTAGATCGCACCCATGAAGTTGGGCATGGAGGCGGTGTAGGCCGCCCAGGTGCCGTCCGGCGAGAGGGTGAAGGAACGGATGGCGGAACGCTCGCCGACCAGCAGCTGCGTCACGGCCTTGCTCGCGATGTCGAGCTCGCAGACATCCCAGTGCAGGGTGGAGAAATAGATCTTCTTGCTATCCGGGCTCCACTGCATGCCGGAAGGATAACCCTCCTTGAAGTTGGTCATGCAGGTCGCATTCGTCATATCGTCGGCGGGGGCGGTGTAGATCTGGTACTCGCCGGAGGCGTCGGAGAGCCAGGCGATGGTCTTGCCATCCGGGCTCCAGATGGCCTCACGCTCGTGGGACTGGGGCGACTTGGACAGGTTGACCACCGGACCCTTCTCGGCCGGCAGGGAGAAGATGTCGCCGCGCACCACGGCCAGCAGGCGCTTGCCGTCGGGGGAGAGGCTGAAACCGCTGGGGTTGAGCCCGGAGCTGCGATACTCGGTGCGGCTCCAGACATTGTCGACACCCAGTTGGATGCTGACCTTCTCGGCGCTGCCCTTCTTGACATCGTACTTGTAGATGTAGCCGCCGTTCTCGAAGACGACGAAGCCGTCGGCGGAGTGGGCCGGGAACTTGCAGTCGTATTCGGTGAAGTTGGTGACTTTGCGGGTCTGCTTGCTGCGGGTGTCATAGACGAAGAGGTTCATCGTCCGGTCGCGGTCGGAGAGATAGTAGATCTCGTTTCCGATCCACATCGGGAAGATGTCCTGGGCGTCGTTGTCCGTGATCTTCTCGAGCTTGGTGGTACCGACGGTGTTGATCCAGATGTCGTCCGCCTGGCCGCCCCGGTAGTACTTCCAGGTACGGAACTCGCGGAACATCCGGTTCATCGCAAGCTGCTTGCCATCCGGAGAATAGGAGCAGAAGCCGCCTTCGGTGGTGGGGATGAACTCGGGCAGACCGCCGTCCACGCTCACCTTGCAGAGTTGGGCGCGCAGGCCGCTGAAGCACCACTGCTTGTTGCGGTAGACAATCTGCTTGCCGTCCGGGGTCCAGCCCATCACGATGTTGTTGGGACCCATACGCTCGCCGACTTTGTCGCGGCTCACGAGGGCGCTGTAGGTCAGGCGCTTGGGCACGCCGCCGGTGATGGGGATGGTATAGACCTCGGTATTGCCGTCGTACTGGGCGGTGAAAGCCACGGTCTTGCCGTCCGGGGAGATCTTGGGGAAGCACTCGTAGCCGACGTCGGAGGTCAGCTTGACGGCGCGGCCGCCATTGATGTCCACGCTGAAGAGGTCTCCGGCGTAGCAGAAAACGATTTTGCCGCCGCCTACGGCGGGGAAGCGCAGCAGGCGTGCTTCGTCGGCGTCCGGGGCTGCGAGCAGCGGCAGGGCAGCCACCAGGGAAAGGAGAGCGATAAAGAATCTCTTCATATTCATAATCAAAAAGATACTAACAGTTAATAATCGATCAGGCAAGCATCACCTGACCGCCGGTCACGGGAATGGCCTGGCCGGTCTCGCCGGTCTGGTCGATCGCGTAGAGGATGGCCTTGGTCACGTCCTCGGGGCTGCAGCCCTTGTGCATCGGCACCTGGTTGAGGTAGAACTCCTTGACATCTTCGACCGTCTTGGCGCCGGGGACCTTGCCAGCAGCGAGATACTGCACGAACAGGCCGTTCTCCGGATTGCTCCAGAGGGGTCCGTCGTAGAAGTTGCCCGGGCAGATGGAGTTGACCTTGACGCGGAACGGTGCCAGTTCGAGGGCGAAACTCTGGGTGAGGCCGATGCCGCCGAACTTGCCGCCGGCATAGGCGAAATTGGCCTTGGAGCCGCGCAGACCGCTCTTGGAGTTGACCTGGACGATGTCGGCGTAGTATTCCGGATCGAGCGCGCTCTGGATCTTCATTACGTGGCTGGCGACCTTGGCGCAGAAGAAGTAGGCCTTGTAATTGATGTTCGTGACGAACTCGAAGTTCTGCGGGGTCATCGCCTCCAGGCCGCCCGCGCGGAGCACGCCGGCATTGGACACGAATACGTCCAGGGCGCCGAAGTTGAGCACCGTCTCCCGGATCAGGCCGTTGAGGCTGTCCATATCGGCGACGTTGGTCTTGACGAAGATGGCGCGGTTGTTCTTGGCGAAGGCGTTGAAGGACGCGGCGGTCTGGGCGCCCACGGCCTCGTTGAGGTCGGCGACCACGATGTTGGCACCCTCCTTCATCAGGTTGCGGGCGATGCCCTCGCCGAAGCCCTGTGCGGCGCCCGTCACGATGATGGTCTTGCCTTCGACCCGGCCCGCGGAGCCGGCTGCGGCGACCTTGCGGCGGTAGTTCTCCACCTCCCAGTTGTCGATGAATTCGATCTGGCGGCGGGTCATCGGATGCTGTCCGCCGAAGCTTTCGGCATACCAGGCGATCTTCATCGCGTCATAGAAGACGTCGGTGATGATGCGGGCGTTCTTGGCGTTGTCGCCTACGGCCACCAGGCCGACACCCTTGATCAGGATGACTTTCGGGGTATGGCCGCGCTTGGCGATGTAGGCTTCGATCTTCTTCTCCGCCTCGGCGACGAGTTTTTCGCAGGGACCGTCGAGGTAGATGTACTCGGATTTGCAGTACACGATGCCGTCCGGGGTGAAAGGGGAGAGGACGGCGTTCGCGGCCGCCTTGCTCCCGACGAAACCGTCGATCAGGGCGTTGTTGGTGACCTTGAGGGTCTTGAGGCCGCGGCCACCGCGGGACAGGATCTGGCGGATGGCCGGAATGGTCTCGCTGACGCAGTCGCAGATGGGCGCCGGTCCCTCCGGAACAGGCTTGACCTGGGCTTCGAGGGTGGCGAGGATGCGGTCATAGACCTGCTCGATCTCCTCGGTACTGTCGGCCCCCACGAAGATGCCGTGGTTCTGCAGGAAGATCACCTGCGGTTCCGCACCGTGGGCCTGCTTGTAGGCGGCCACCTTGTCGTACACCTTCTTGAAAAGGGTGTAGCCGGGGTCGGTGTAGGGAATGTAGAGGGCATCCGGGAAGAGCTGCGCGCAGCGCTCCGCGGCGTCTTTGGAGCACATCAGTCCGCCCACGAGGGTGGGGTGGAGGTGTACGATGTAGGCGGCCTCCAGACAGTTGTGCATGGAGGTCTCGACGGACGGACGGCGACCTTTGGTGATGCAGGCGGCGGCGAGGTCGTTCTTGACCTGCTCCTCGCGCTCGGCGGTGTCGGCGCTGTATTTCTTTTCGCCCATCGGATTCAGGAGGGCCCGGTCGAGCACGGCGAAACCCTCCTCGGTGATAGTGGAGAGGGCGTGGCCGCTGGCCTTGACCCATAGGCGGTCCGCCGTCTTGTAGGACGTGTTGCCGCCGCCGGCGATCACGAACCTGTCGTCAGCGCCGTATTTGCGTGAGATGGCTATGAGAGCCTCGATTTCTTTCATTGTGCAGTGACGGTTTTGGTGATGAGTGCATCGCCCTCCTCACGGGTCTTCAGACCGGCTTGGTGAGCAGCCACGGTGCAGGCGCCGCGGTAGTTGATTTCCTTGAGGCGGTCGGACAGGTCCGCCGCGTCGCGGGTGCGGAGCTTGATCTGCTCGAGGGTCGGGGTGTTGTGCTCGGAACCGAAGGTGACGGTGAAACCCTCGTCCTCCAGGTAGCCGGCATAACGCTCCAGCACGGCGGTGGTGTTGCGCGTGGTGATGAACTCGACGGAGCGGAAGCCGCGCTTCTTGAGCGTGTCGGCGGCTTTCATCAGATCGCCCTCGAAGTCGGTGAAGCAACCCTTGGCGTCATCCGCGAGGAAGGGGTAGGTGGGGATGCCGCCGGCCGCCTCGATGATGCGCTGGACCGTCTCCATCGGCAGGAAGGCCTTGGGATCTTCGGGTACGAAAGCCGCGCCGCCCGCCTTGAGGAGGTTGCCGCGGATCTCGTTCTCGACGGCCGCCGCGTTGGCGGGGTCGCTCTTGAGGGGTTTGCCGAAGATCTGCTCGTAAAGGGCGCGCTTGCAGCCCTCGCAACCCGGACGGGCGTCCACGGCGAGGCGCAGGGCCTTGGCCAGATGGCGCTCGCGGATGGAGCCGCGGGTGAGCGTGTCGCGCACCTCGGCGAAGGAGATGTTGAATCCGGCCTTCACGGTGTCGAGGTGGGCATTGAGCTTCTGGCACATCGCTTCCACCTGGGCGTTGGACTCCGCCTTGACGGCGGCAAGCTGCTCCGCCTCCTTGCCCTTGAGGATCACGGGGTAGGCGAGGCCCTTGCCGCTGAGGTAGGTCCGTCCCGGGTTGTTGGGGTCGTTGACCCGCACGCCGGCGGCCTGGTCCTCTACGTTGAGGGAGATGAACTCGATGTTGAACAGGGGGAAGAGGTGGCGCTTGCCGCACTCCTCGCTCCATTCGCGATACCCGTCCATCGAGTAGAAATCGTTGATGCCGACCACCTTCACCCCCTCCTCAGCGGCCATGTCGAGGGCCTGACAGACCCCGTCGAAGGCGCTGAAGGAGTAGGGGGTGTGGAGATGGGCGTTGACGTCGAAGGTCTTCATACGCTAGACGCCTTTCTTGGCGCGGATGATGGCCTGCGCGTCGGTCTGGTTGCTCACGGGGACATAGTCCTTGAGCGGGACCATCTTCTCGTTGATCGCATCGAGGAACCACTCCGGCTGCGGGAAGAAGGCCTCTTCGAGCTCGTGGCACGGGGTAATCCAGTTGCGGGAACCGAGCACCACGGGGGCGGCGTCGAGCCAGTCGAATGCCATCGAGGTGATGTTGGCGGCGAGGTCGTTGAGGAAGGAGCCGCGGGCGGAAGCGTCGCCGGCGATGATGATGCGGCCGGTCTTCTTGACGGACTCGAGGACCTTGTCGTAGTTGAACGGCACCAGGGTGCGGGCGTCGATGACCTCGGCCTCCATGCCGTATTTCTCCTTGAGCATGTCGGCGGCCTTGAGGGCGCGGTAGAGCGTGGCACCGATGGTCAGGAAGGTAACGTCCTTGCCGACGCGCTTGACATCGGGCTCGCCGAGCGGAATCTCATAGTACTCGGCCGGCACGCCGCCCTCGTGGAACTGCTCGCCGATGCCGTAGAGACGCTGGCTCTCGAAGAAGATGACCGGGTCGGTGCCCTGCAGGGCGCTGTTCATCAAACCCTTGGCGTCGTACGGGGTGACCGGGAATACGACCTTCAGGCCCGGGATATGGGTGCAGAGCGAGGTCCAGTCCTGGGAGTGCTGGGCGCCGTACTTGCTGCCCACGGACACGCGGACGACGACCGGCATCTTGAGGATGTTGCCGGACATCGCCTGCCACTTCGGGAGCTGGTTGAAGATCTCGTCGCCGCAGCAGCCGAGGAAGTCGCAGTACATGATCTCGGGGATCACGCGGCCGCCGCACATGGCGTAGCCGAGGGCGGTGCCGATGATGGCGGCCTCGGCGATCGGGGAGTTGAACAGGCGGTGGTACGGCAGGGCCTCGGTTAGGCCGCGGTACACGGCGAAGGCGCCGCCCCACTCGCGGTTCTCCTCACCGTAGGCGATCAGGGAGGCATCCTTGTAGAAGCGGTCCACGATGGCCTCGAACACACCGTCGCGGAAGTTGTACATCTTCATGCTGCTGACGGGCTTGCCGTTCTTGTCGACAAAGAAGCGCTCCTTGCCGGCGATCTGCTTGACGCGCGGATTCTCTTCCAGCGGCATCAGCACGTCGGGCTTGGCATCGCTCAGGGAGTCGACGCTCTGGTTGGAGAACATCATGTCGCCGAGCAGTTCGTTGTCCTTGACGAGGTCCATGCGCGGGGAAACCTTCTCGTCGATGGCGAGTTTGTAGCAGTCGAAGATGACCGCCTTCACCTCGGCCTGGATGGCGTCGAGGGCGGCCTGGTCGGCCACGCCGGCCTCGATGAGCTTCTTGCCGTAGGCGACGATGCAGTCCTCGGCCTCCCAGGCGGCGATCTCCTCCTTGGTACGGTAGGACGACTGGTCGCTCGGGGAGTGGCCGCTGTAGCGGTAGGTCACGACATCGAGCAGGGCCGGGCCTTCCTTCTTCTCGAGCAGGGCCTTCTTGCGGCGGAAGGCGTCGATGACGGCGAGGGGATCATAGCCGTTGACGCGCTCGGCGTGCCAGGCCTCCGGGTTGAAGCCGGCGCCCAGGCGGGCGGGGAAGTCATAACCCATGGTCTCGCCGCGGGTCTGGCCGCCCATTGCATACTGGTTGTCCATCACGTTGATGAGAACGGGCAGGCCGCCCTTCATATCGCCCTCCCAGAGGGTGTGGAACTGGTCCATGGAAGCGAAGGTCATACCTTCGAGGACCGGGCCGCGGGCCATGGCGCCGTCACCGAGGTTGGCGACGACGATGCCTTTCTTGCGGTTGACTTTCTTGTAGAGCGCGGCGCCCACGGCGATGGAGCCGGAGCCGCCCACGATGGCGTTGTTGGGATAGATGCCGAAGGGGGTGAAGAAGGTGTGCATCGATCCGCCCAGGCCCTTGTTGAAGCCGGTGGTGCGGGCGAAGATCTCGGCCATCGCACCGTAGAGCAGGAAGCGGATGCCCAGCTCCTTGGTCGTGCCCTGGAATCCGGTCTTGGCAACGGCGACGGTGGCGCCGTCCCAGAACTCGTTCATCACTTTCTCCAGCTCATCGTCCGGAAGGATCTGGATGGAGCGGAGGCCCTTGGCGAGGATCTCGCCGTGGGAACGGTGGGAACCGAAGATGAAGTCGTCGGTGGTCAGGTTGTAGGCCATGCCGACCGCGGCGGCCTCCTGGCCGGCGGAGAGGTGGGCGGGGCCCGGGTTGTTGTACTCCACGCCGTTGTAGCCGCCGGTGGTCTTGACGAGGTTGAGCATCGTCTCGAACTCGCGGATCACGAACATGTCGTGGTAGATGCGGAGGAGGTCGTCTTTGGTGAAGTTGCCTTCGCCGAGTTCATCCTTGATGGATTTGTTGTACTGCATCACGGGGATTTCGGGAAGCACGATCTTGTGCTCTTCCGGACGCAGGGTGACGTTGGGGTCGATGTAAAGAGATTTAGGCATATTGCAGGATTTTTGGATTATTTAAGTGAAAATGCGGTTTCTTTGATGATTTCGGCTACGGTCGGGTGCGGGAAGACGACCTCCTTGAGCTGCTCGAGGGTCATCTCGCCTTCGATGGCGATGCAGGCTGCGGCGATGATCTCGGAGCAGGGGTTGCCCAGCATGTGGACGCCCAGCACCTCGCGGTATTTCGAGCCGACGATGATCTTGCAGAGGCCCTCGCCGCCCTCGTTCTCGGCGACGAAACGGCCGGAGTAGGCCATCGGGAGCTTGACCACGGTGTAGTCAATGCCCTTGGCCTTGGCCTCGCTCTCGGTCAGGCCGACGCCGGCCACCTCCGGGTTGGTGTAGACCACGCCCGGGATGGCGTTGTAGCGCATCCGGTCGGGTTTGCCGAGGATGTTGTTGACGGCCACCTCGCCCTCGCGGGAAGCGGTGTGGGCGAGCATTGAGAAACCGGTCACGTCACCCGCAGCCCAGACACCCGGGATGTTGGTGCGCATCTTCTCGTCCACCTTGATGCCGACGGGACGGCCGGCTTTGTTCTCCACGTACGCCACGCCGAGCTTCTCCAGACCGAAACCCTGGAGATTGGCCCTGCGGCCCACGGACACGAGAATCTTGTCTCCGCTGACACGGCAGACCTGGCCCTTCGGGTCCTCGTAGACCACGGTGTTGCCCTCGATGGCGGTCACCTTGCAGCTCAGGCAGAAGTTGATGCCGCGCTTGGCATAGACGCCCTGGAGCATGGTGCTGATCTCGTCGTCGAGCGGACCGAGGATCTTGGGCAGCATCTCCACCACGGTCACCTTGGTGCCGAGGGTGCTGTAGAAAGCGGCGAACTCCATGCCGATCACGCCGCCGCCGATCACCACGAGCTCCTTCGGCTGCTCCTTGAGCGCGAGGATCTCCCGGTTGGTCACGATCACGTCGCCGGCTTCCTTGAGGCCCGGGAACGGAGGCACGACGGCCTCGGAGCCGGAGCAGATCAGCAGGTTGCGGGCCGTGAACTCCTTGTCGCCGGCGCTGATGGCGATGCCCTCGGCGCTGCGGCCCTGGATGGTCGCCCAGTCGCTGACGACCTCGACCTTGAAGCCCTTCATCGCGGCCTTGATGCCGCCGACGAGTTTGCGGACAACCTTGTCCTTGCGGGACACGAATTCTTCGTATTTGTACGCGGGGTCCTTGACATAGACGCCGTAGTGGTCGCCCTGGACGGCGTAGTTGTAAACCTTGGCGCTGTAGAGAAGGGTCTTGGTGGGGATGCAACCTTCGTTGAGGCACACCCCGCCGAGGGCCTTCTTCTCGAAAAGGACGACCTTCAGACCGGCTGCACCGGCCCGTTCTGCGGCCACATAACCACCGGGACCGCCGCCGATAATCGCTAAATCGTACATAATAGGAGATGGATTAGAATTCAACTTCGAGGTTTTCGATCTCCACGGCCACCTGCTTCAGGAAGCGGGTCGCTTCGCCGCCGTCGATGGCGCGGTGATCATAGGTCAGGGACAGGCCCATATACGGCACGAAGGCATAGACTCCGCCGCCGAGGTCCTTGGGACGCGGGACGATGGTGCCGACGCCGAGGATGGCGCTCTGCGGGACATTGATGATGGGGGTGAACCACTCCACGCCGAATCCGCCAAGGTTGGACACCGTGAAGGAAGCGGCCTCGCTGGCGAGCAGGTCGGGGTTGATGCTGCCCTTCTTGCAGTCGTCGGCCACCTTCTTGAGGTTCTTGCTCAGGCCGACGATGTTGAGGTCTTCGGCGTGCTTGATGGCCGGAACCATCAGGCCGCGCTCGGTATCGACCGCGCAGCCGAGGTTGACGGTGTTGAACAGGCGCATCGCGTCGCCCAGGCAGTGGGAATTGACTTTCGGGAACTTCTGCAGGGCCTTGATGACGGCGAAGCAGACGAAGTCGTTGATCGTGATGTTGGCATCGATGCGTCCCTCTTCGAGGGCCTTCTTGGCCTTCTTGCGCAGGGCCTGGACGCGGCGGGCGTCCGCACCGAGCATATGGGTGAGCTGGGCGGTGTTCTGCAGGGAGTTGTACATGCTCTTGGCAATGAGCTTGCGCATATTGGACATCTTCTCCACCTTGAACTCCTCGCCTTCGCCGGCGATATCGGTGTGCGTAGGCTGCCAGACCTTGAGGTCGGAACCGGTGACCATCCCGCCGATGCCGCTTCCGCGCTCGGGGGCTGCGAAGCCGCCGGCGGCGGCCATCGCCTTGGCGAGCCCGCTCTTCGGGGCGCCTGCGGCGGCGATCACATCGCGCGCAATGATGCGGCCATAGGGGCCGGTACCGGCCACCTGGGCGGTATCGACGCCTTTCTCGGCGGCGATTTTACGGGCGCGCGGGGACACGGGTGCGCCGGCCACGACGGCTCCTGCGGCAGGAGCGGGTGCGGCTTCCGCGGGGGCTTCTTCGGCCTTGGGCGCCTCGGCGGCGGCAGGAGCCTCGGGGGCGGCGGACGCCGCTCCGTCCGGGGCGAATTCGGCGAAAGACTCGCCCTCCGCGCCGATCACCATCACGTTGGTGAGCACGGGGATCTCGTCGTTGTCCTGGAAGAAGCACGCGAGGACGGTGCCTTCGAATTTGGACTCCTCGTCGAAGGAGGCCTTGTCGGTCTCATAGCTGAAAAGGATGTCGCCGACGGCTACTTTGTCGCCGACCTTTTTCTTGAATTCAGTGACGATGCAACTCTCCACTGACTGGCCCTGTTTGGGCATGATCACTACATTTGCCATGATGTTTATTTAGTTAACTGTTTGTTTGCGGTAGTTGTATCCGGCCTGATCGAGGACCGGGAACTCGTGTTCTTGCAGGACCCGCAGGAAGCGGGTGTAATCGCGGCGCTCCGGCTGGCACCATTGCACCTCGGCGATGGCGAGCATGCGCGGCAGGAGCATATATTCCAGGTATTCGGGGGTGCTGATGTATTCGGTCCAGAGGTTCGCCTGCACCCCGAGGATGTGGTGGGTGTGCTCCGGGGCGATTCCCTCGAGCGGATCCAGCGAATAGACCTTCTCCAGGGGCAGGTTGCCGCCGATGGCGAGCGGTTCGGCATCGTGGTCCCCGGACTGATAGTAATCGAAGTAGCAATGCGAATTGGGCGTGAGGATGGCGTCGAAGCCTTTGGCGGCCGCCTCCTTCGCTCCGGCGGTGCCCCGCCAGGACATCACGGTCGCGCCGGGGGCGAGCTCGCCCTCGAGGATTTCGTCCCAGCCGATGACCTTCTTGCCCTTGGTGGCGAGGAAGTCCTGGATGCGCTTGGTGACGTAGTTCTGCAGATACTGTTCGGCGGAGAAGCGCTCATCGCCGACCAGGCCGAGTTCGCGGATCTTCGCCTGGCATTCGGGGCAATTCTTCCATTCGTCCTTGGGGCACTCGTCCCCGCCGATATGAATGTATTCGCCCGGGAAGAGTTCGGCCACTTCGGACAGCACGCCCTCCAGGAATTGGAAGGTGCTCTCCTTACCCACGCAGAGGACCTGCTTGGAGATGCCCCAGATGGTCCAGGTGGCGTAGGGGCCGCCGGTGCAGCCGAGTTCGGGATAGGCGGACATCGCAGCCAGCATATGGCCGGGGAGGTCCACCTCGGGGACGACGGTGATGCCGCGCTCGGCGGCGTAGGCAACCACCTCGCGGATCTCGTCCTGGGTATAGAAACCGCCATAGCGGATATGGTCGTTGGAGGAGAAGTCTTCCCCGATCATCGTGCCCTCGCGCCAGCAGGCGATCTGGCTGAGCAGCGGGTAGGACTTGATCTCGATGCGCCAGCCCTGGTCGTCGGTGAGGTGCCAATGGAAACGGTTGAGCTTGTAGTAGGACATCACGTCGAGGTAGCGCTTGACTTCGTCCACGCTCCAGAAGTGGCGGGAGGAGTCGAGGTGCATGCCGCGCCAGCGGAAGCGGGGCGCGTCCTGGATCTCACAGCAGGGAAGGACCCATTTTTCCCGCTCGGCGATATGGCTGCCGTAGATGGCCGCGGGCAGCATCTGCCGGAGGGTCTGCAGCGCATAAAGCACGCCGCCAAGTCCGTTGGCCCTGATGACGGCCTTGTTGGAAGCGACTACGATGGAATAGGCTTCGGGCTCGAGGTTGTCGTCCTGCAGGAAGATCATCCCCTTGAGTTTGCCCGACTGCAGGGCTTCGTGGAGCCCGAGAGGCGAGGAGATGGTGCAGGTCTTGCCGCTGACATAGCCCAGCTGGCCGGCAAATTGTCCGACCGCCTTCAGGGCCGCGGCATCCAGGGCGGGATCGCAGCGGAAAGCGATGCCGGACACCCGCAGGCTGCCCTTATGCAACTCGGCCTGCCGGGGCTGGGGAACGATCTGCTCGAGCGCGTTTGCGCGCGCGTACACGCAAAACAAGCAAAGAATCAAGATAGACAATAAATGTTTCATCTTGTAAAGATAATCAATAAATCAGTAACCCGAGCACGCCGGCGCCCAAAATAATGGCAATCGGCCCGGCTTTTTTGGTGATGCCGAGCAGGAAGGCGGCTCCGAAGATGGCCCACGCTTTCCAGTCCGGGAAATTCTCGGTCAACAGGTTCACCTGCGGCTGCCCCGCGGACCATTGCGTCTTGAAGATGAGCACGAGGGCGGCCGCCCCGATCAGGCCGGCCACGGCCGGGCGCAGGGCCCGCATCACATCGGCGAAGGTACGGCCTTCATGGAACTTGTTGAAGGCCTTCATAATCAAGAAGAAAACGAAGAAAGAAGGGAGTACCACCGCGAAGGTGGCAAGCGTGGACCCGAGCATCCCGGCGGTCGTCCCGAAGCCGGCGCCCTGCATCACCTCGTAGCCCACGTAGGTGGCGCAGTTGATCCCAATGGGGCCCGGGGTGGACTGGGAGATGGCCACGATGTCCGTGAAAGTCTCCTGGCTGATCCAGCCGTGGGCCGTGACGACCTGTCCCTGGATCAGCGAGAGCATCGCCCCGCCGCCGCCGAAGTTGAACAGGCCGATGAAGAAGAAGGTGAAGAATAGTTGTCCCAGCAGCTCGATCATCTCTTTTTCTGTTTAAGCAGGGACACGGATGTGGCGACGCAGAGGGTCGTGAGAATGATCCAGATGGGGGAGACCTTCAAGAAGGCGACCCCGAGCAGGGAGGCGAGCGCGATGGCCCAGGTCCACCACTCCTTGCAGCCCGTACGGGCCAGGCGCACGGCGGGCACGAGGATGAGGGCCACGGCGGCGGGACGGACCGCCTGGAAGATGCGGCGCACGATGTCATTCTCCTTGAATTCGGTGAAGAACATCGCAATCAGCAGGATGATCACCAGGGAGGGGAGCACGGCGCCGATCGCGGAGACGATGCTGCCCTTGAGGCCCCGGATCTTGTGGCCGGTAAAGATGGCCATGTTGACGGCGAGGATCCCCGGGGCGCTCTGCGCCAGCACGATGATGTCCTGGATGTCCTCGGCGGAGATCCAGCCCCGCCGGGTCATCTCCTGCTCGATGAGCGGGAGCATCGCGTAGCCGCCCCCGATGGTGAACGCCCCCATCTTGGCGAAAACGCAGAAGAGCTTCCAGAGAGAAACTTTTTCGGGTTTAACGATATTCGATAGTTGTGACATCCTCGTCATAGACAAGACCGGGTGTGGCTCCTTTTTTCAGATAGATCTTCTCAAGATGCGGATTGCCTTCCGCATTGACGCTTCGGAGGGTAGAGTTTCCGGTCAGATCCAGCGAACTCAGTTGATTACCGGTGCAATCCAAGCTCCAAAGCAGGTAGCAAGTTGATACATCAAGGGTTTTCAGTTGACATCCGCCGCACATCAGATGTTGCAGGAATTTCAGATCAGTCAAATCAATCCGGGTCAGCGGATTATTACGGCAGTTTAGATCGGTCAGCCTGGGAGCACCGGTCAAATCCAACTCGGTCAGTTGATTGTTAAAGCATTGGAGGTCGGTAAGGTGCTCGTTATTCCGCACAATCAACGTTTCAAGCTGATTATCACAGAGATCGGCGGAACCAAGCCCGGAGCACGCGGATAAGTCGATATGGCGAAGTTGGTTCCAGGTCAGGACGAGTTGGGACAGCGACGGCTTCTGTCCCAGCTCGATTGTCTCGAGCGAGTTGCTGTCGGCGAAGAGGTATTGCAGGGCGGGGCAGTCCGAAACATCCAGGCTGGTAAGTTGGTTGGTGCTCAGCTGCAGTTCGTTCAGTTGAGGGTGATTTCCGGTCAGGAAAGTATGCAACTGATTGCATTCCGCTTCTACGGTGATCAGGTTCCGGCAGTCGCGGATATCCAGGCTTTGGATTTGATTGTGGGAGATATTGATCCATTCCAGCTTAGTCATGCCGCTAAGGTCCGGAGCTTCGGAGAGTGCGGACGCCTGGCAATTGATTGTGATCATTGCGACACATCCGCTGGTGTTCAAAGAACGCATGACAGCAGAGAGACAGTTCAACTCTTCAAGGTGGGCGAGACCATGCACATCAATGCTTGTCAACGAATGGTTGTAAGTAGCTTCCAGCTTTCGCAAGGCAGGACAGCCACTGGCATCCAGATGGGTGAGAGCATGGTTGTTCTCGAGGAAGAGGTCCTCCAGTGACCGACATCCGTTCAATACGATTTCGCTCAAGTTTTGATTTCCTGATAAGCCTAAGCGCTTAAGTTGTTTACAAGTGCTGAGATCCAGGGATTCGATCTTCGTGTCTGTGAGCTCCAGCCGTTCAATTCCGCTTCCGGATTCCAGCAGTAGGTTTTTGATATTGTTGATATATAATGACTTAATGTTTTTATGTGTGCGCAGATCCAGGGTAACGTTATAGGAACTGCAGTAGATCTGCTGGAGCGATGTGAAATACTCCAACCCCGACAAATTGTAACAATAAGACGGAATATCCATCACCGTTGCAGCTTCTGCTTCGTCCAGCGAGATACAACGATCTCCGTTGTGGTCGAATCGCTGGAGACAATAACTGCGAAAGTTCTGGTCAGGGATCGGAATATCGCTGGCACGTTGCAGAATGGTGATCGTCTGAGTCTCTCCCATACAGGTCAAATAGACGGCCCCTTCCCGCGCGGCAGATCGGTTCAATTGGATGGACAGGGTTAATTCGGCTCCCTCCATCGCTTTGGTTGAAATGAGCTCGATCCAGTTTTGTGCTTCGGGGGCGATGTCGATCGTGACGGGGGCGGTCCGCCAGAAAGGAATGGTCAGGACCTGTGCCTGGTCGGAGAGTTCGTACCCGTCAACATCAATCAGCACGCCTTGTTTATGTCCTTGCGTGACGGTGATGGTCTGTTCGTTGCCGCCGGAGCAGACCGTGACGGTGCAGTTGCGCTCGGCGTGTCCGGTGTTCTCCTCGCAGACGATGGTCAGGTCGGTGGCATCGAAGACGCCGCCGTTGCCGGAATCCGGGATTACCCGGCACCACGGGGCAGAGGCTTTGGCTGTCCAGGACCGGGTGGATACAAGATTTACTTGCGTTCCTCCCGCCGGACTCTCGAACGAAACGGAAGTCTGTCCAAGCTCAAGCCTGGCCGGCAGTTCCTTCTGGCAGGAGGCGAGAAGCAGGCAGATGACAGGAATCAGGGCTGAGAATCGTTTCATGGCTTACTTCCGTTTGATGCTGGTACTCTGGAACCACAATCCGGCCGACAGATTCACAGACGGGGCGACCTTCCGCTGACGGCTGTTGTACATCTGGTTGCAGGATAGTTTGAACTGTAAAAACCGGTTTGATTGTTCCGGATACCGAGAACTTAGCGAGACGGTCCGACCAATCAGGAAGTCGGCGCATACGCCTCCGCAAAAGGACAGCCCGCCCACAGGCTTCCGGGTAACATACTCCTCGAAATTCCGGGTGGAATATCCCGGGCCTCCGTAAAGCGAAAAACGCCATTTGTCGTTTCTGGCCACTTCTCCGCGATATAACGTGAAGGCGCTCACGTAGGGGACCAATTTGCGGTTCAGTCCCAGATAATGGCGCTTGAACGGACTGGCTCCGACATTAATTTCTGCCTGGAATCCTCCCCGCTCATGCCCGAATTCGTAAACGACGGCAAGTCCGGCCGAAGGATAGACCAGTCTCCCCTGGTCGCCGAAGGGGATATTGGAAAACAGACCGACCGTGACACCATGATGGAAGACGGCCGTCTCGTACTGGATCTTCGAGACATCGAAAGAATCGCGGGCGACCATGTATTTCGTGTAGTCACCCGTCGCATGGGCTGCCTCCCGGGCCGCCTGGAAGCGCTGGTTAAATTCTTTTTCCTTCTCCTTATCCTTATCGAAAGTGAACAGGAGTTCATCCCGAAGGATCCGGGCGTAATATTCCAGGATGTCAAAGTCTTTGCGGACAACAGAGAGCCGGGCCTCGTTCATGGCTTCTGCCTTGACCCAGGACATATAAGGGAGTATGGCTCCGGTATAATCCATATACTTGTAAGTGACACCATCTTTCCGGACTACTTTCTTGTCCCTGAGCAAGGTGAAAGAAACAAAGTAATCGGGGGAGTCGGCCTCATCGGCCACCCGGAACCCGCTCCAGTCCGGAAGGCCTTCCTCCCAACGCCGAACATCCTGCGCCCAGCAGCACACCATGGCGGACGACAGCAAAAGAACCAAGGAGAGCAAAAACTTTTTCATAACGGCGATTCTTTATCTGATTTTGGTCCAGGCCCAGCCATAGTTGCCCGTCACAGTCTTGAACGTGATCGTATTGCCTTGCAGGGTCATCCGGACAAAGGACGGGTCGATGCCGGTTCCTGCCAGGTCGTTCTCTTCCAGCCGGTAGAAATAGTATGCTCCCAATTGACGGTCCCAGACGATGTGCTGGCGGATGCGATGGGAGATAAAAGAGCTGCCCACCATAATCGGGAGGGTATATTCGAAGATCCAGTCCTTCCCGGATGCAAATATCCGGGCGGAAGTTATGGCATCCCGTCCTTCCACGGGAAGGGTGTTAATCTGGTTTAGGGTGCCGGAATAAATAGCTGTCAGTCGATAATTACCGCTGATTTCGTCCATCCGGGTCTCCAGCTCCTGCTTGCTCTCGCAACCGGTCAGGGCCGCGAGCAGGAGGATGCCGGACAGAAATCGTCTCCAGGGCAGGTGTTTAATGGCCATTCTATTTGTAAATGATTTTTGTCCAGTTGGATGTGTATGCCAGCTCCTCGTATTCATGTCCTGCGATCAGATAAAGCATCCTGAGCTCCCGACAATCACAGACATCGATTGTCCCCAGCTCCGGACACGGGGTCAAGTCCAGGGTATCGACCTTGGTATACTCCATAAAGAAGTTGGAAAGCTTCTGACAATCCGACAAATCGAGCGTCTCCAGCGGGAGCCACGACAGAAAGAGGATCTCCAGTTTCCGCAGTCCGCTCAGTTTGAGCTGCTTGATCTCGGATTCCATACAGGTTACTCTTTTCAGCGACGGGAAGCCGGAAAGATCCAGGGCTTCGGATTGGAAACCGCTGACTTGCAGGGATTCCAGGAGGGGGCACCCGGTAATCCGGTAGTCTTGCAGGGCAAGGACTCCCTCCATGCTGGCCTCTCGCAGGGCGGGCAGGTTCTCAAGATGGATGCGTTCCGCTCCGGGAAGATTGAGGAAACAGCTTTTCAGCGAGGGGAAATCTTGCACATCAAATGACTTGATCAGGGGACACCCTATAATACGCAATTCGGACAGGGACTTGCAGTTCCGGAAATCCAACTCCCGGATTATCGAATTCTGTCCCAATGTCAGGGTGGATACGGACGGGCACCCGTTTATCTCCAGCCGGGTCAGTGCTGTCCCGTGCAAATCTACCTCCTTCAACGTCGGAAGATCGGACAGGATCAGTTCCCGGACTCCTTCATAGACCTGGAGGGTTTTTAACTTCTTGAAGGGACGGAGATCAAGAACCTTGACCGGGGCCCTGCAGGTGATTCCCGAAAGGTTGACGAAATGCTCCAGACCGGCGACTGAATTTATTCCATAAGATAAGTTGACGCTTCCGGTCGCCAGCAGCGCCTCATCGTAACTGATCCGCCCGTCTTGATCCCGGTCAAAGGAATAGATAAGAACCCGCGCCAACTCTTTGTCTTCGAACTTGATATAGCCGCTTTTCTGTTTGACGCTCAGGTTTTCTTCTTTTCCGTCGATGGAGACGCGGATCCGGCCGGTCCGGGTGTCGGACGTGTTCTCATCGATCGAAAGGACCAGATCGTCCTCGGTCATCGCCCGGGTACGCACGATGTGGATCCATTCCGCCGCCCCGTCTTCAATCTCGACGGCATAGTCGCCGGTTTTCCAGATGGGGATGCGCAGGGTCTGCGCATCCGGCTCGAGGGTGAAGTCCTTGTCTGGGATCAAGACCCCTTGCTTGTGGTTCTGCAGGACGCGGATGGTCTGAGAGAGCCCCCCGGAGTGGAGGGTGATCTGGCAGGAACGCTCCTCGATACCGGTGTTCTCCTCACAGAGGATATGAAGGTCGGTCGGAGCCGGGCCGCCACCTCCGGATTCCGGGAAGACCTTGCACCAGGAGGCGTCGGAAGAAGCTGACCAGGGCCTTGTGGCCGTGATCTCCAGCGTTGTTTTGACTGCGGGGTTTTCAAACGAGAAAGCATCCTTCGCAGCCGTCAACCGGGCCGGAAGTTCTTTCTCCAGGCAGGAAACCAGCAGGAATGCCAGCGGAAGCAACAGGGTGATAGAGCGTTTCATCGTTCCGCCTTTTTGATGGTTCGATCCTGGAAATAGACCCCGACCGCCAGGTTGATGGAGGGGCAGATGAGTTTCTGCGCCGGATTGTAGGTCTGGCCACAGGACAGCGTGAAGCGCAGGAAGGTGTCGGCCAGCTCCGGTCTGCGGGAGCTGAACCGGATTTTGCGGTTCAGGTGCAGGTCGGCGCAGAGCCCCTCGTTAAGGGCGGGACCATATATGTACTGCCGGTAATCGAGGTGATCGAAGGCGCGGAGGGTAAAACCCGGCCCGCCGAGCAGGGACAGATTCCAGCGCCCGGTATGGACCAGCGCTCCGCGATACTGGACGAACGCTCCGATGTAAGGGACAGGGTTCTCGCGGAGATCGTAGTTGCGGTTGCGGTAAAGGGAGAGGCCGTAATCTATTTCAGCCAGGAGACAGCTGTTGTTCTGTCCGAGTCCGAATGAGAGCGACACACCGGCTGCTGGATAAAGCAGGCGGCCCATATCTCCCAGCGGGATGTTGGTGAAAAGGCTCAGGGAGATGCCGTGGAAGCGCCGGGAGGACTCGAACGGGACCTGGGTGATGTCGAAACTGTCCTCGGAGAGGATGAATGGGGAGTAATCGCCTGTAAGATGCGCTTTATCCCGGGCCTCCCGGAAAAGGGTGATATAATGCTGCTCGAGTTCTTGTTGCCGATTGGTCGAGAACAGGAGTTCTTCCCGGAAGCGTCTGGCATAATATTCCAGGATGTCGAGATCTTTCCGGATGGTCTGCAACGATGATTCGGTCATGGCATCCGGGCGGATATAGGACTGGCCGGGAATGATAGCGGCAGAAATATCCTGGTAACGGTAGGTGATGCCCGGTGTCCGGACGGACTTTTTCTCCTTGAGCAAGGTGTAGGAAATCGACGACGGGATGGAGTCGGTCGGGGCGGAAATCCGGATGCCCGTCCAGTCTTTGATGCCGTCGCCCCAGCGGATGACCGTTTGCGCCCGGGCGTGGAGCAGGGCGGTGGCGAACAGAAGCAAGCAGATGAAGAATCGTTTCATAGCCGGATCGTGCAATCAGTGTTTATACCAAATGAATCCGCAATGATTGCTGCTGAAACTGATGGCACTGCGATCCATCAAGACACAGACCTCATCGGGGTCCCAGCCGTCGGGGAGATCGGCGGCTTTCAGCCGGCTGAAATAGTATGCGCCCAGTTGCCGGTCCCAGTAGATTTGCTGTTGGATGTGGTGGAAATGAATCGTTCCGTTCGAGATGATCGGAAGGGTATAGTCGAAGTACCATTTGTCCTCGAACGGGAAAATCCGGGCGATGGAGATGGCCGCTATCTCTTGCTCATACTGATTGAGAATCGGCCGCAGGGTAATGAGGTCTCCACCGAAAACTTCGAGCCGATACTCGCCGACGACATCTTTCATCCGGTCCTCCAGAACCAACCTATTCTCACAGCCGGTCAAGGCCGCGAGCAGGAGGATTCCGAATAGGAGTCGTGGTATTGTTATGTGGTTGTGGTGCATGTGTGCAACAATTATTTATTGTCACAAAAATACGGAAATCGCCGCACAATTCCTATGGGCGCGTCAGCGGATTTCGAGGATGCGGACGGTCTGGGGCGGGAGGTCGGTGGTCTTCTCGCCGTCGCCCTGCCCGACGCGCTGTACGAAGAGGTCCAGGACTGCTTCGCGCTTCCAGCGCTCATAGTCCAGACTGGGCTCCCAGGCGTCCACGGGGCCCTTCGTCAGGTCCCGCACCCGCCAGCGGCGCAGGTCGCGGCTGGTGGCCACGCTGACAGCGCTTCCGCGCTCGACATCCCGGAAGAAGAGCATCGTCCGCTTCCCGTCCGAGACCAGTTGGGGCCTGGAGATGGGGATGGATTTGGTCCCGCCGCCCGACAGGGAGAAGGGGGTCTTCCGGTCTCCGACCTGCGCAGCCTGCCAGCGGGCGCCGTCGTGCCAGACGAGGCGGTACTGGGGGATGCTGTCCCCGGGAGCGCGCCAGTAGGTGGCGATATAAGGGTGACCCTGCGGGTCTGCGGCCATCGAGGTCTGGTTGATCAGTTCGCTGCCCTGGGGAATCTCCCAGGCCACCTCCGCCGTGGCGAGGGTGATGGGCAATTCGTAATCCGTTCCGTTAGAGCGCTGCCAGCTCCGCCCGCCGTCGCGGGAGGCGGCGTAGCAGAGGTCGTGGTTGGTCTCGACCAGCCAGCTCTCGCGCCAGACCCAGGACAGGTGGATGACGTCCTGCGCGTCCATATACATCTGCCAGTAGGCGTTGCGCCGGCGCTGCCCGTCGATGAGCTTGGACTGGATGCGCTCCCAGCGGCCCTCCCGGACGTCATAGCGGTTGAGGACCAGGTCGCCGTTGCCGGAGGAGCCGTCGCGGTAGGCGAAGAGCAGGTCTCCGTTGGAGAAACGGCGGAACTCCGGGTAGGTCACGTGGCGCTCGAGCTCGGGATCGACCATCTGGTCAATCACTTCGAAATCAGCGCGGTAGGGGGTTCGGCTCCGGGCGTAGCGCAGGGGGACGCCGTGCTGGGCCCAGCTGATGTGCAGGTAGCCCGCGCCGTCGAGCCCGAGGCTGATGGTGTTGTGCGCGTCGGCGACGTTGCCCGTCAGGGCGGTCTCCTGCACCACCCAGCCGCTCAGCGGCGAAAGCTCGCGCCGGGCCACCACCACGGTCCCTTCCGGGTCGTACCAGGCGGCGAACTGGCACTGCGCGTCGCTGGTGATCGAGGCGGCGCGGAACACCGCCGCATTGACGCTCGTGGCGGCATAGCCTTCCCCGAGGCGGAACTCCCGGGCGCGCGGCCCGCAGGCGGCCAGCAGGCTCACCCCCGCCAGGAACAAGAAAAAACTTCTGATATGCATAGTGCAAATATACGAAAAAGAGGACTTCGGGCGAAATACCAAAGTCCTCTTTGAAGTGGAGATAGTCGGATTCGAACCGGCGACTTCATGCTTGCAAAGCATGCGCTCTACCAGCTGAGCTATACCCCCGAAAGTAAAAAGCGAAACGACTGCGTCGGGGCAGTTGTTTCGCTTTCCAGTAGGCCCGCGCGGAGTTGAACCGCGGACCTCCACATTATCAGTGTGGCGCTCTAACCAACTGAGCTACGAGCCTGTATAAAATAGTGAAAGATAAGTACAAGGCTTTCCAGATGAACTGTTAGTGCCTTGGACATCGAACCGCGAGCAGAGTGTCAAGGAGCGAACTCCAAAAAGGAGGTGTTCCAGCCACACCTTCCGGTACGGCTACCTTGTTACGACTTAGCCCCAATTACCAGTTTTGCCCTAGGCCGCTCCTTTCGGTCACGGACTTCAGGCACCCCCGGCTTTCA
>JAEEGK010000398.1_pt1 | contig 108558 bp, 82 predicted proteins | sample 8958771 | NCBI WGS metagenome assembly JAEEGK01 (sample SAMN16246547, study PRJNA631951) | gut metagenome | biome: gut microbiome; feature: rumen; material: SC-attached | host: Bos | place: Iran: Karaj | collected 2018-10 | reverse complement strand
TGGTTCCGCTCTCAGCAACCAGCCTTCAGACCTCGCCGACGGTTCATGCTCGGGTTTTTAAGGGCTGACTATGTAGTACCCATCGGATGCCTAAAAGACTGAATGTCATTTGGACCCAACATATAGCGACAATTTGGCGAAAAGCTAAATCGTCGCTTTTTTTTTATATAAAGGTGTTTTTTTTGTGTATTTTTGCCGCTTCTATCGAAAAGCAAAACACCTAAAAAAATGACAACAAAAATCAAACAAACTTTCCTCGCGCTTTTGTTGCTCACGCTTGTAGCCTGCGGATCAACCCGTCAAGTCACCAACCCGACCCCAACATGGACGACAACAGTGACCGATGTCACCATGGCCGACAGCCTCTGGGTCTTCAGTCAGACGCATCCCGACGGTTTCACATTGAACATCAGCACATGGAGCATGCCCACGGAAGGCATTGCTGTGTCCTACGCCGCAACGCAAGACCGCCACGACCGTGCCGACCTTGAGTTCGTCGTCAGCCATGCCCGATCCCACGAGGGTTACATCGGTGGATGGTTGGATACGGAAACAGGGCGCTATTATTTCGACAGTGTCCGCCTTTTCCCTGAGGACTCTCTGACAGAGGCATGCCAATTCGGCAAGGAGAACACACAAATCGCCATCTACATCCTTTCTACCGGCAAGGAAATCCGTTTAGAAGATTAATTCTTGTGTTCGGTCTTCTTGCTAATCCACCAGCCAAGCCACACGACAGCTACGCCCGCGGCAAGCAATGCAAGGCCCATGGCAACAATCGCCACAGAAGAATGTGTGCTTGGGTATCTTCCTATCAGGCACAGACACGTCATACTGATAACACCAAAGACATAGAATACAATCCCGATGCTGAGGAGCGTGCGCCACAAAGTGCCCCAAAAACCATATCCAAACAGTTGGCGATAAGCGATGAAATTACAGATGGGGACAAGCAGGATCAGCCAATTGGAAATCAAGGCACGAAACATGATGCAAACCAGCACTACCGCAGTCATGAACGCCTGGATGAAGAAACCTTCTTTCAACTTGTGGTGAGAATGCTTGGGCGCAAAGCGGAAAAGCACCCAGACGGGAAAGACGAGGAGTAAGGCCTGAAACAGCACAGCCCAATCAAGGTGTTCCGACATCCATGCGAGGCATGTCCCATACAATCCGAGCTCACCGTCCATGGATTCAATCAAATCACCGCCACTTTTTCCGGTAAGGCTAAGCACAACCAAAGTGGCTGCCGCAATATAATACAACATGCTGACGGGCGAACCAGTCACTCGCTTTCTGCCATTGAGGAAGTCGCTGATCATGTAGCCCGGGCGACTCACTATCTGCAAGATGAACGAAACCAGGGAGCCAGGTTTCATCAGTCCCCAAAGCGGCTCGTGCGACTTCTCTTCAGGAGTCCAATCCACAGGGCCTACGTCGTAACCCTGTCCGCAAATGGGACAATAATCCCCTTCATAAGTGTTCCCACAGTTGAAGCATTGGTGGGTCTTCTCTGACTTACGCTTGAATTGGTACGGCTCAATTTGCCAGGCGCGAAAACGCTGATATAATGCTTTAATATCCATAATTTGAAAATTGTAATCATTTTGACGGCACAAAATTAGGGAAAAAACGCAAGAGAAGGAAAATGCGTCAAAACCTTGGCACATTTTCTTTTTTGTTTTATTTTTGCCGTTTGTGAAATAATACCTATTGCCATGAAACGTATCATACTACTATTCAGCCTTATTCTCGCGTCTGCTTTGCTGAAGGCGCAAGACACCTACCGTTTCCGCACTGATGCGCCACAAGGCCTCAGCGTGACGAGCAGCACCGCTTCCCATCTTTCACTGCATTATTCCATCCAACAACTTGGCATTGCCAACATTGAGAATGGCGAGGTGAAAGGGCAAGAGATTATATTAAAAGGGCAGTTCGCTCCCAATGCCGAGGGACACCCCAACCTGCCTGTCGTCAACCGATATGTCGCCATCCCACAAGGTGCCACCGTCAGTCTGCAAGTGAGAGAAAACGCCAGCACCACACTGACCGACATCGACCTGCTGCCGGCAATGCCCGCTCGAACCGATTTAGCCGAAGGGCCTATACAGCTGCGGTGGGATGCCGACATCTACGGTAAAGATGCCAACTTCCCGACGGAGAACTTCGTTCTTTCCACACCCACACAGATACGCAAACTTGATGTGGTCATAATCAGCGTAACCCATTTCCGTTACAATCCCTTACGAAAGACGTTGGAAGTGATTTACGACATCGACATCGACATCCGTTTCGAAGGCGGCAACGGGCAATTTGGAGAAAGCCGCTATTTCAACCCCGACTGGACGCACATCCTCCGCAATCTCGTCATCAACAGTGAGATGATTCCCACTACAGATTATTATAGTCTGGTCAAGTCCGCCCCTGAACGCGACGAGGAGGGTTGCGAATACCTCATCATCTCGCTCGACGACCCCGACATCCTGGCTTGGGCCGATACCCTGAAAGCCTTCCGCACGAAGCAAGGCATCTTGACGAAAGTGGTGACGGTCACGGAATGCGGAGGCAACTATTCCAACACCATCCACAATTACCTCGTCAACGCCTATAACAATTGGGCCATTCCGCCTGCGGCCGTCCTCATGTTCGGAGGGGCATACGGCAATGTGTACCTCGATCCTTATTTCCTGTGGACCATCCCCGAAACCGGCCAACAATCCTCTCATTATCCCACAGACTACCTTTATTGCGACATGAACAACGACTTTCTGGCGGATATGGCCATCAGCCGTATCACTGCGAGAAACTTGAACGAATATCGTATCTTCGTCGAGAAGACCATACGATATGAAAGCAACCCTCCCACTGATGCTGCCTATTATGACCGTCCCATCATCTCCTCAGGACATGAAGAAAACAAATGGTTCATGATCAGCTCACAGAGCATCGATGGTTTCTATCGCGACAAACTCGGCAAGCGCCCCACCGACCTTTACATGGTCAACTCGGGATCCATCCCCGATTCCATTTGGTCAACGGGTTTCAACACCTCCGTTCTAATGGACTATTTTGGCCCCAATGGGCAGAATTACATCCCCCAGTCCATCGGCGAACTGCATGATTGGAGAGACATGCGTGACGCGACGCCGTTGTGTAACGCGCTCAATGAAGGGTCATTTTTGACCTTATATCGTGGCCACTCCAACATGGATCAATGGTGGTTTCCGCAATTTTCATGCCATCACCTCGAAACTGATATATACGGTCCTCCCACCTTCGTCCTTTCTATTAGTTGCAACACCTTGCTTTTTGACAATTGGAAACGATGTCTCATCGATGCCTTCTGCATCAAAGAAAACAGTGGTGCCGTGGGTGGCATTGGTGCAACCGCCCTCACCCATTCCTATTTCAACGACATACTTGCTTGGGGAATATACGATTGCATCTGGCCCGATTTTCTTCCCGACATGGGTAGCGACACGCCACCAGAATTCGTCAGGCCTTCCTACGTGCTATCTGAGGCAAAGCATTATTTCGCCTATCACGTCTTCCTGCCCAACTGGTGGCCTGATGTCGACTTTTCCACCATGAACCTTTTCGGCTACACGGGAGAAACCTATCTCAATCTTTTCACCGAGGTGCCTCAACCCATACAAATCGAGCATGAACCTTATTGTATGGCGGGAGTAAATGAATACACGGTAACGGCAGAAGAAGGTGCCATAGTTTGTTTGTCGAGAGACGGGGAAATTATAGGTGTCATCAGAAGTAGTGGGCAGCCCCACGCCTTCACTATGCCTCAATTGGAAGAGGGCGACCATTTTACCATCACGGCCACCAAGCAAAACCATTTCCGTTACGAGTTTGAAGTTCCCGTCATCCCGAACGGTGGCCCTCAGGGTGTCATTGAAAGTGACGAAGACGAAAACAGATTCGAGGCTACCTCAATTTTCACCCTCTACCCCAACCCGACCGATGGCAGGGTCGACCTCATTATAGGCCAAGACCTCCAAGGCAAGTCGACGGTCGAAGTTTATAACATGTTAGGCACTCGGATGACCATCAAAACCTTCAGCGATCTGGCAAAAGACCAAAACATTCCTTTCGACCTACAGCATTGCGCACCGGGCCTATACATCATCAGACTATGCAATGACAACGGCTGTTGGAGCCAAAAAGTAAGCATCAAATAACAAAAACATATATCAGCTATGAAACGTCTAATGTTACTTTTAACCATTTTTCTTGCCTTAGGCATTGTAAACGCTCAAGAAACCTATCGTTTCAGCACCGATGCGCCTCAAGGTCTCAGTGTGACAAGCAGCACTGCATCGCATGTTTCGCTGCATTACTCCATTCAGGAACTTGGCATCGCCAACATCGACAATGGGGAGGCAAAAGGACAAGAAATCATCCTAAAAGGGCAATTCGCCCCCAATGCTGAAGGCCATCCAAACCTGCCCGTCGTGAACAGATTTGTCGCCATCCCACAAGGTGCCACGGTCAGCCTTCGATTCAGGGAGAACGCCAGCACCACGCTAAACGACATTGACCTGCTACCCGCAATGCCTGCGAGGACAGACCTTGCCGAAGGCCCTATCCAACTGAGATGGGATGCCAATGTTTTCGGTAGAGACGCCGATTTCCCGACAGAAAACATCGTGCTTGCCTCCCCTACGCAGATACGAAGCCTCGACGTGGTCCTGCTCAGCGTGACGCCTTTCCGCTATAACCCCGTGAGAAAGACGTTGGAGGTGATATACGACATTGACATTGACATCAGTTTTGAAGGGGGCAACGGGCAATTCGGGGAAAGCCGCTACTTCAACCCCGACTGGATGCACATCCTGAAAAACCTCGTCATTAATAATGACATGCTTTCCGCGACAGACTACTACGACCTTATCAACGCCGTCCGCGACGATGACGAAGCAGGATGTGAATACCTCATCATCACGCCCAACAACGATGACGCATTGGCTTGGGCCGACACGTTGAAAGCCTTCCGCACGAAACAAGGCATTTTGACCAAGGTGGTCACCACAACGGAATGTGGCGGCAACAGCGCAAGCACCATCCGCAACTATATCCTCGACGCTTACAACAACTGGGCCATCCCTCCGGCGGCAGTGCTCCTCTTCGGAGCTTGGTACAACAACACAGGCATCCGGCCCTTCTATCATCATACCATCCAAGGCGATTACAATGTCCAATATTATGCTACCGACTATCCTTATTGCGACATGAACGGCGACAGCCTGGCAGACGTGGCCCTCGGCCGTATTACCGCGAGAAACGCGCAAGAATACCAAACCTTTGTGGAGAAGACTATCCAATATGAAAGCAATCCCATCACTGACCCGGCTTACTATGATCGTCCCATCATCTCTTCGGGTCACGAGATGAACAAATGGTTTATGATCGACTCGCAGAGCATCAACGGTTTCTATCGTGACAAACTCGGCAAACACCCCACCGACCTCTACATGGTCAACTCTGGATCCGTTCCCACCAATGAATGGTCGACGGCCTTTAACGTCGAGGTGCTGATGGATTATTTTGGTCCCAACGGGCTGAATTACATTCCTCAATCCATTGGAGAGCTACATGAATGGAAAAGCAAAACCGACTCAATTCCATTGTATAACGCCCTCAACGAAGGCTCTTTCCTGACCTTATATCGCGACCATTCCAACTATAATGCCTGGTGGTGCCCTACATTCAAATCCATCTACATGGATTCCCTCCTATTCGGGCCTCCGACTTTTGTCCTTTCCATCAGTTGCAGCACCTCGCAATTCACCAACGCAGGCAGATCCATTATTGATGCCTTTTGCGTGAAGCAAAACAGTGGTGCTGTAGGTGGCATTGGTGCCCTCGCCCTTACGCATTCATATTTCAACGACGTCCTCAACTGGGGCATTTACGACTGCATTTGGCCCAATTTCCTTCCTGACATGGGCAGCGACACACCCCCTGAGTTCATCAGGCCTTCATACGTTCTGTCTGAAGCGAAGCATTATTTCTCTTACTACTTCTTCCTTCCCAATTGGTGGCCAGGTGTCGATGTGTCCACTATGCACATTTTCACCTACACAGGCGACACCTATCTCAACCTTTTCACCGAGGTCCCGCAACCTTTGGAAGTCACGCATGGCATCTTCTGCCCTTCTGACGCGACCGAATTCGCGGTGGACGCAGAAGAAGGTGCCGTTGTTTGCCTGTCAAGAGATGGCGAAATCATCGGCGTGAGCAGGAGCAATGGCCAGCCTTGCACCTTCGCTTTGCCAACTTTGGAGGAAAATGAACGTATCATCGTCACCGCGACCAAACAAAACCATTTTCGTTATGAGTATGAGGTGCCCGTTGTTTCCGATCATGGCCCATACGTTGCCGTTGAAAGAGACGGACTGCTGGTGGAAAACGAATTCGATGTACTCCACAACGGCGAGAACGCACACATAGGCCTCAAACTCCACAACTACGGAAACGGCATGGCCGAAAACATCACCATGCGCCTTACCTGCACTTCGCCTTCCATCGAAATCATAGAAGACAGCTACCAATGCCAGAACATTGCGCCTTATCAAACCGCCACTTTCTCCAATGTCTTCTATTTCAACATTGCCGAAAACACTCGCGACATGACCCCTGTGACCTTCACCATCCGTATTGACGACGGGAATGGCGAAAAAGAGTACGACATCGTACAATACATTGCAGCACCATTGTTTGTCATCAAACCCGACATCACCTATAAGACCTCGGGGCAGCAATCCATGCTTCAAATCCGCAGGGAAGGCATCACCGACATCCATGTTCAAATCGCCAACGAAGGGCATTTCAACAGCGGCCCCGCCAACCTGCAAATCGAGATAATGGCACCTTTCATCACCGTCACCTCACCTTCACGCATGTTCAACTCACTCGAAAAAGGCAGCACCACCGATGTGGTCTTCAGAGTGAATGCACACAACAGCCCCATTACAGATGGATGGATTAAGACTAAAATCGGGCTTGGGGACGGCATTTTCCAGACTTTGACAAACACCGAGCTGCCCTTTGGCGGTTTCAACGAGAGCTGCGACCTAGGTTATTTCAGCGCACATGATTGGCAAATGTCGGACAATGCACCGTGGGCGACAACGGATGACGATTTCCACAATGGAGACTACAGCGCCAAGTCGGGGGTAATCACCCATAACGAAAGCAGCTCCATGTCCATCACCCAAACCACCAAAGCCACTGAAATCAGCTTTTTCAAGAAAGTGTCATCAGAAGCCAAATATGACAAGCTTCATTTCTACATCGATGACGAGGATATGGGAGAATGGTCAGGCTACATTCCATGGAGCGAGGAGACCTACCCCGTGAGCCAAGGCACCCATACCTTCAAATGGTCCTACATCAAAGACTATTCGGTAGACATAGGCTCCGACTGCGCATGGGTTGACGACATCAACATCAAGCCGGTACATTCGCCCATCTATTCTTCGGGTGGCACCTTGAGAGCCTGCAAGAACCAAAATGTCACCATTGATTGCAGTTATGCTTACAATTATCAGAATCTGATTTGGACCACCCTGGGCGACGGTCACTTTGAGAGCAATCAAGTCCTACATCCTGTTTACATCCCAGGCACACAGGACAAGGCCAACGGAGGCACCACGCTGAGGCTACGCGCCGATGGAGGTTCACCCAGTGACCTGCAACTCATCCTAACGAATGCAATCAGTTTGGGTGATGCCATTATCGGCGATGACATCATCGATCCACAAGTGACTAATGTCAGCCATTACTCCGTCGCAAACCAAGCAGGCATCGACTACCATTGGCAGCTGGAACCCGCTGAAGCAGGTCACATCTTCCCCTACGGCAACGATGTCGACATCATTTGGGATTTTGGGCACGACATTCTCGAAGCCACTTTAACCGTCTCCACCGATGCCACTTGCAGCCAGCCGCTCAGCAAAGCCATTCAAATCGACCTTCTTTCCGTTATGGAACGGCCCCAATCCTATTTCAGCCTTTACCCCAACCCGAGCGATGGCAAGGTCAACCTCGTCGTGGAACAAGACCTGAAAGGCAAGTCGGTGGTGGAAGTGTACAATGTGCTTGGCCACCTGATGACGAACAGGACCTTACAGAACCTATCGCAAGGCCAAAGCATCGACATCGACCTGCAACATTACGCGCCGGGGCTTTACATCATCAAGCTATGTAACGACGAAGGTTGCTGGAGCCAAAAAGTCAGCATCAGGTAAAAAAATCTCAAGAGCATTGAAAAAAATCTGTCAAAACCCTTGACAGATTTTTTTTCATTTTGTAATTTTGCCGTGTAAACCAAACAATTTTAATCATGAAACGCCATTTTTTACTTCTGAACATTATTTTAGCGTTCAACATCCTGAACGCACAAGAAACCTATCGTTTCCGCACCGACCATCCGCAAGGCTTCAGCATCGAAAGCAGCACCGCAACTGGTCTTTCCTTGCATTATTCCCTCTCGGAAATCGACATCACCAATATCGACAACGGGGAAGCAAAAGGACAGGAAATCATCATGAAAGGCAGTTTTGGCTCCTTTGCCGAAGGCATGCCCAACCTGCCTTTTGAAAATCGCTACATCGCCGTGCCCAAAGGGGCAACGGTCAGCATCGAAGTCAAAGAAAAAGGTTGCCAGACCTTGAGTGACATCGAAGTACTTCCCTCTGCCGCCGTGCAAGGCAATGCCGCTGTAGGAATGCCAAAGTTGCAGAAAGACATGAACGTTTACGGCAAAGACGCCAACTACCCCATCCAAAACGTCGCCGTCGCCCAAAGCACTCAAATCCGCGGTTTAGATGTGGTCATGCTCAACGTGACACCTTTCCGCTACAACCCTGTCAGAAAGACCTTGGACGTCATCTACGATATGGACATCGAAATCCGTTTTGAAGGTGGCAGCGGACAATTCGGAGAGGCAAGATACCGCAATCCGGCTTGGGACGGCATCCTGCGTGACTTGGTCATCAACAGCGACATGCTGCCCGATGCACATTATTACGACCTCCTCAACGAAACCGTAAAAAACCGTGAGGAAGGCTGTGAATACCTTATCATCTCCCCTGACGATGAGGACATTTTAGCATACGCCGATACTTTAAAACAGTTTCGCACCAAGCAGGGCGTCCTCACCAAGGTAGTCTCCACCACGGAATGTGGCGGCAACGATGCCAACACCATTAAAAGCTACATCAAGAACGCCTACGACAACTGGGCCATCCCGCCTGCGGCCGTGATGATTTTCAGCGGCATCGACACCTTAGACATAGGTAGCCAATACTATTGGTGGTCCTCTGGAATTCCAGGTTTCCCACTTCTTTTCAAGGAATACGACAATGGCATCTATCTGCAAGACAACCATTACAGCTCCGATAATCCCTACGCCGACATGAACGACGACAGCATCCCCGACTTGGCACTGAGCCGTCTTCCCGCCTTGACCTTGGAAGAATACCGCACGCAGGTGAACAAACTCATCCAATACGAAACCAATCCTCCTACCCGACCCAATTATTACGAACAACCTGTCATTTCGTCCAGCTACGAAAACAACAAATGGTTTTTGATTACCTCGCAAAGTTTCAATGGTTTCTGCCGCGACAAACTCGGCAAACGTCCCCAAAATTTTTACATGATTTATGAGTACACCAGTGACGAAATTGCATTTCCCGACACGGCATGGTCAACAGGCTACAACACGAATGTAGTGGTAGACTATTTCGGGCCTAACGGGCAGAACTACATGGCACAACAGCCCGACACGCTCAGTGACTGGCGTGACATGTTCGAGAACCAATATCTGATTGACGCCATGAGCGAAGGATCTTTCCTCACCTTATACCGTGACCATTCAGGCAGTGACGTATGGTGTTCACCTTATTTCTATAGTCAAGAAATCAAGAAACTCAGCAACACCGAGCCAACCTTCTTATTCTCCATCGGCTGCCATACCGCAGCGTATTCCGACATAGAATACTTCCAAATAGACAACTCTTATTGGTCGATGGGAGAAAAACCCATGATTTACGAGTTCTGCAAAGCCAAAGTCGGTGCCCTTGGCGGCATCGGGGCAACCACGGTCACGCACTCCCACTACAACGACATCCTTACCTGGGGGATGATCGACAACTTCTGGCCAAACTACATGCCCAACATTGGGACTATGGAACAACCTACATTTACGAGACCTGCCTACGCCCTCGTCGCCGGAAAGCTGTTCCTCAACCAATACACATTTTTACCCAACTGGTGGCCACAAAAGGTCACAACAACCCAAAATGTATTTCATTATTTAGGCGAGACCTACCTCAACCTTTATACCGAAGTGCCTCAACACATGGTTATCGATGCCAATGCCTTCACTAATGACCAATCTCACTACACCATGACGGCGGAAGCAGGGGCCACCATCTGCCTATCGCATGGCAACGAAATCCTCGCAGTGGTCCAAGCCACAGGGCAACCCCAAAACTTCGCACTGCCGAATTTGCCCATTGGCGAACGGTTTGTCGTGACCGTAACCAAACAAAACCATTTCCGCTTCGAAAAGACTGTCACTGTCATTTCAAATGAATTGCCTTTTGTATATGTCAAAAACGCCGACATCAAGGACCAAGACAGCAACGGACAGCTTGACTACGGAGAATATGCCGACATTGACATCACGCTGAACAACCTTAGTGAAATCGCCTCGGTAGGCGGCGAAATCACGCTGCATTGCGAGTCACCATACATCGAAATCGTGCAAGGTACAACGCGCTATCCGCAGATGGCTGCCAATGCCACCATCCATATCGACAACGCCTTTAGAATCAGATTGTCTAACGACGTGCCCGACCAGGCCAGAATCCAGCTCAAAGCACGCTTCAACGAAGGCGAGAACACGCACGAAGACGACATCAACCTCGTGGCCAACGCCCCGGTCATCACGATTGGCAAAGAGTTCTGGCCCAAAACCGCCGAGGGCGAGCCTTCGACACACATCAACACTGAAGGCAAGTCAAGCATCGTCTTCTCCGTGAAAAACACTGGCCATTCGACCGCTGACCTGCTACAGGCCAACCTTGACGTCAGGGCGCCCTTCGTCACCATCGAGAACGCACCCCAACATGAAAGCCTAATGCCTAACGAAGGATGCACCTTCTCCATTGACCTGAGTGCCACTCCTAACGACATCACAGGTGCATGGTTGCAAGCACATCTTGATGTCCAATTTGGGGAACAGCACGCCTATTTCGACACTATTGTACAATACGGCGGCATCTTTGAAAACTTCGAGACCGACACATTAAATCCATACTTCAGATGGACAAATATTGGAAGAGCATGGCAATACTGCACCGAAAACCCGTATGAAGGACAACGTTGCCTTGTAGCTGCAGCCGACACCACCACGTCTTCTTTATTAAAAGCCAAACTAAGAAATCCATACGTCGGCCACAACTGCAAAATCTCTTTCTATTACCAAACGGACAATGACGAGTCATTGCAATACTATACGATGCACCAGACCGAGACCACAGACTTCTCCAACACCGAATGGAAATATGGTGAAGTGACCTACAACGGAACCGACATGCAGATGAACTGGAGATATGCATTGTCGGATGCCAACAGCACGCAAGCCAAACTCGACAATCTCTGCTTCCCGCCCACGCACACCGCTATCGCCTCTACGGGTGGCGACAGAATCGTCTGCAATGAGGATGCCATTCATCTTGGTGACGCTTATGCATACAGCTGTGATTCAGTACGCTGGACCACCGATGGCGACGGACATTTCGAAGACGCCGCCATTGTCAACACCGTGTACGTACCAGGTCATGAAGATGTATCGAATGGACAAGTGACACTGACACTTACAGCATACGGCAAGACAATCTTCGCCCATTCGGCAGTGATTCGGTTTGCCGATGAAATCACTTTGGGTAACATTTTCGGCGACAGCATCGTCAACAAATACGAGAATCAAGTCAGCCATTACGCTATCGACGAACAAGAGGGCATACATTACCTGTGGCAACTCGAGCCTGCCGAGGCGGGCACCATCTTCGACCAAGGCAACGAAATCGACATCCTTTGGAACCTGATTGACGGATATGCAGAAGTCACCCTCACCGTGACTGCCGACAACGCTTGCGACATGGAGCCAGTAACCAAAAGCATCAGTCTCATCGGATACAGTACACCCGAATGGCACATCACCAGCTTCGACCTCTTCCCCAACCCCACTGACGGCAAAGTCAACCTCGTTGTTGGAGAAACGCAGCAAGGCAAGGCCGTGGTGGAAGTTTATAACCTGTTGGGCGAGCGAATGATGGCCAAAAGCCTCGGACATTTGCAACAAAGCGAGACGATTACCCTTGATTTGAGCCGCCTTGCTCCGGGGCTGTATATCATCAAATTGAGTACGGCAAACGGCAGTTGCACAAAGAAAGTGAGCGTCAGGTGACGATTATTGGAAAGTAATTTCTATTTTTGCAGGAAATAACTATGGCCGATAGCTTATGGCTTATGACCCGCTTCACCCAAAGTTCTGGTTTCACGCCTTGGGTGAAGCGAGCCATAAGCTATAGGCCATTAGCCATCGGCCAAACAATTAAACGATTCAACAATCAACAATTCAACAATAATAAAATGATAAGCTACAAAGAATTAGGGCTTGTGAACACCCGTAAAATGTTCGCCAAGGCTGTGGACGGTGGCTATGCCATCCCCGCTTTCAACTTCAACAATATGGAACAGATGCAGGCCATCATCATGGCTGCCGTCGAGACCAAGTCGCCCGTCATCCTGCAAGTGTCGAAAGGCGCACGCAACTACGCCAACCAGACCCTGCTGCGCTACATGGCCCAAGGTGCCGTGGAATACGCCAAGGAACTCGGATGCGCCCATCCTGAAATCGTGCTCCACCTTGACCATGGCGACAGCTTCGAGACTTGCAAGAGCTGCATCGACATGGGCTTCTCGTCGGTGATGATCGACGGCTCTGCCCTGCCCTATGACGAGAATGTGGCCCTCACGAAAAAGGTCGTCGACTACGCCCATCAGTTTGACGTGACCGTGGAAGGCGAACTCGGCGTGTTGGCTGGCGTGGAAGACGAAGTAGCCGCCGAAGAAAGCCACTACACCAAGCCCGAAGAAGTCATCGATTTCGTGACCAAGACCGGCGTGGACAGCTTGGCCATCAGCATCGGCACCTCGCACGGGGCTTACAAGTTCACTCCCGAGCAGTGCACAGTTGACCCCGCCACAGGCCGCCTCGTGCCGCCTCCGTTGGCTTTCGACGTGCTTGAAGCCATCGAAAAGAAACTGCCCGGCTTCCCCATCGTGCTGCACGGCTCGTCGTCGGTGCCGCAAGACGAGGTGGACACCATTAATAAATATGGTGGTGCGCTGAAGGCCGCCGTGGGCATCCCCGAGGAGCAGCTGCGCAAGGCCGCCAAGAGCGCCGTCTGCAAGATCAACATCGACAGCGACAGCCGCTTGGCCATGACCGCCGCCATCCGCAAGACCTTCGCCGAGAAGCCCGCCGAGTTCGACCCGCGCAAATATCTCGGCCCTGCCCGCGACAGCATGAAAAAACTCTATGAACACAAGATTATCAATGTCTTGGGCTCGAATGACAAGCTTGAAAACGCTTAAAGCATGAAAAAGCTGAAAGATTTCACCACCATGTTCAACCGCGGCAAGGTAGGCATCACAACGTTCATTGCGGGCGTGATTGTCTATTCTGCCATTGTTTTGGTTGCCGCAATAATCACCTCACTCGTTGAGAAAGAACCTTTCGCATGGAAGGCGTATTTGTCGGTGATTGCGGTAATGGCTGTCGTTGTTTCGGTATGTTATGCCATCACAAGGCTCCTCGCTTTCCGTACCAAATTGTTTTCGAAAATCGAGAACCGCGAAGGTCTTCATGGTGTGAGTTTCATCTTTCTGTTGATTCTATCTTTCGTCTTGTTTGTGATTCTCGCATAAGGCTAAAGCAGTTTTTTCAAGTCAAAAAGAAAAAGTATCGCAAAAAGCATTATTTTTGCGATACTTTTGTTTTAGTGTCGGCACTTCGACAAGCTCAGGGACCTTAACTAGCCGAAAAAGATAAGGTCGTTGAGCCTGTCGAAATGCCACGCATTCAACGTAGTTAAACGCCGACCAACAATTAAACGATTAAACAATCAACACTTCAACATAATGAACCTCAATCCTTTAACCGCCATATCGCCCGTCGATGGGCGTTACCGTTCCAAGACCGTTGAACTGGACGACTTTTTCAGTGAATTTGCCCTCATCCGCTATCGCGTGATGGTCGAAGTGGAGTATTACATCGCCTTGTGCGAACTGCCTTTGCCGCAACTCGAAGCCTTCAACGGCGACTACGACGACCTCCGCGCCATCTACGAGGAATTCCAAACAGAAGACGCTTTGGAAATCAAAGAGATAGAAAAAGAGACCAACCACGACGTGAAGGCCGTGGAATACTTCCTGAAACGCCGCTTCGACGAACTCGGCCTGACCGAATTCAAGGAGTTTCTGCACTTCGGCCTCACCTCTCAGGACATCAACAACACCGCCGTGCCGCTCTCGATGATGGAAGCACACAAACTCGTGGTGAAGCCCGCCTTGGAAGACCTCGTCGACAAGCTGAAAGGCATGGCCGAGGAATGGCGCGACATCCCGATGCTGGCCAAGACCCACGGTCAGCCTGCCAGCCCGACGCATCTGGGCAAGGAAATCTATGTCTTCGTGGAGCGCCTTAATGACCAACTGAAGATGCTCAACAGCGTGCCCTTCACGGCCAAGTTCGGCGGTGCCACGGGCAACATGAACGCCCACAAGGTGGCCTACCCCGACATCGACTGGCCTTCCTTCGCGAAGAAGTTCGTGGAGAAGAGCCTGAAACTCAAGCGTCAGCAGACTACCACGCAGATTGAGCATTACGACTACATGGCCGCCTACTTCGATGCCCTGCGCCGTGTCAACACCATCCTGATTGACCTCTCGCGCGACATCTGGCTCTATGTGTCGATGGAATACTTCAAGCAGAAGATCAAGGCAGGCGAAGTCGGCTCATCGGCGATGCCCCACAAGGTGAACCCCATCGACTTCGAGAACGCCGAAGGCAACCTCGGCATGGCCAACGCCATCCTCACCTTCTTGAGCACCAAACTGCCCATCAGCCGCCTGCAGCGTGACCTCACCGACTCCACCGTCACCCGCAACATCGGCGTGCCGATTGCCCACACGCTGATTGCGCTCAAGTCGCTGATGAAGGGCTTGGACAAACTCTTGCTCAACGAGGACAAGATCCGCCAAGACCTGCAACAGAACTACGCCGTGGTGGCCGAAGCCATCCAAACCATCCTCCGCCGCGAACAAATCGAAGGTGCGTACGAACTGCTGAAAGGCCTTACCCGCACGAACAAGCATATTGACAAGGCGGCTATTGATGCTTTTATTGAAACATTGCCTGTGAGCAAAAGAATTAAAGAGGAATTATACGCTATTACACCGGATAACTATACTGGATACAACTACTAAAAACCGCAAAAATGAACAACGGCTTCATCCCACCGCATGGGCATTACCAAGAACTCCTTTCTTATAAGAAATCAGCTATCGTGTATTCCGCTACGGTCAAGTTCTGCGAAAGATTCATCAGCACCAAAGACAGAACTTACGACCAAATGGTTCAAGCTGCTCGTTCGGGAAAGCAAAATATTATTGAAGGCTCAAAAGCTTCTGGTACTTCCAAAGAAACCGAAATTAAGCTTACAAATGTGGCAAGGGCTAGTTTGGAAGAATTATTGGAGGATTACAAAGATTACATTAAAAACAGGAAAGAGGTTATTTGGGACAAAGATAGTAAAGAAGCCTTGTATGTCAGGAAGCTGGCCTATACGAAAGACGAGTCTTATGAAAACACTTATGAGCAATTTATTGAAACCAGAAGCGGTGTAGTTTGTGCCAACATCATCCTATGCCTAATCCACCAATGCAACTATCTCCTCGACCAACAGATTAGGAGATTGGAAGAAGATTTTATTAAAAATGGTGGTTTAAGAGAAAGAATGTACCAGGCAAGAAAAAACTACAGAGACAATACTCTTCCATTACAAGAAACCTCAGACAACAAGGAAAACAACGAAAAGGAAGAGAAACCCTCCCCACAAAACGACAATAACAATAATGAGAAAAAGGATAGGTGGGCATAAGTCCTATAGGACCTATAAGACCTATAAATGATCAACCAATAAAATCCAAACTATGCAAAGACAGTCCAAAACCTTTTCCCGAGTTTTGTCGTATATAAAGCCCTACTGGGGCAGCATCGTCCTAAATCTGGTCTTCAACCTGATGGCCATTTTCTTCTCGTTGTTTTCCTTCGCTTTGGTGGGACCGTTCCTCACCTTATTATTCAAGGAAGGTGCGGTGGAAGTCATGGCCAAGCCCGAGTTCTCATTCACCTCCGACTATCTGATGGGCTACCTCAACTGGTTCATGAGCAGCCTCATCGCCAGTGGAGGCAAACACCATGCGTTGGTCTTCATGTGCCTGTTGCTGCTTGCTGCCTTCTTCTTCCGCAACTTGGGTCGCTTCTTCGCCTGTTATTTCATGGCCAATGTGCGCGTGGGAGCCGTCCACGACCTGCGCCGAGACGTCTACAACAAAATCCTCATCCTGCCCCTTTCCTTCTACCACAGCCGGCAGAAAGGTGACACCATCGCCCGTATCACCACCGACGTGCAAGAGGTTGAGGTCTCGATTTTGAACTACTTGGAGATGCTCATCAAAGACCCTTTGACCATCTTTTTCTATTTCGCCTTCATGATTACCCTCAGCCCCAAGCTCACCCTTTTCGTACTGATTGTCTTGCCCTTAGCTGGTCTGATTATCGGCAAAGTCGGCAAGATGCTGAAGAAGGAATCAAAGGAAGGACAGACCAAATTGGCGGGCATCATCTCCACCGTGGAGGAAACCATTTCTGGCTTGCGTATTATCAAGGCCTTCAATGCTATACGCTATTCCAGCGACAAGTTTGAAGAACAAAATGCCGATTACACCAAGGTGCTTCGCGGCATCCACCGCAAGCGTGACATGAGTTCCCCGATGAGTGAGTTTTTATCATCAGCTGTGGTCATCCTCGTGCTGTGGTTTGGCGGCAAGCTCATCCTCGGCGGCAACGGCAGCATCGATGCGGGCAGTTTTATCAGTTACATCGTCGTTTTCTCACAAATCATCTCCCCTGCCAAGTCGTTCTCTCAAGGCTATTACAATGTGCAGAAAGGCGTGGCCTCGGCCGAACGCATCTTCGAAATATTGGATGCCGAAGAGGTGATTACTGAGAAAGAAAACGCCCTGCCTATCAAAGATTTCAAAGACAGCATCGAATACAAAGATGTGCATTTCAGCTATGGCAAAGACGAGGTCTTGAAAGGCATCGACTTAAAGATCCCAAAGGGAAAATTCGTCGCCCTCGTCGGCGAGAGCGGTGGCGGCAAATCAACCATGGCCGACCTTTTGCCGCGTTTCTACGAGGTAGGCAGCGGTTGTGTCAGCATCGATGGTCACGACATCCGCGACTACAAGATCGGTGACCTACGCGGCTTGATGGGTGTGGTGTCACAGGAGACCATCCTCTTCAACGACACCGTGTTCAACAACATCGCTTTCGGTATGAAGGATGTCTCGAAGGAACAGGTCATCGAAGCCGCCAAGATTGCCAATGCGCATGACTTCATCATGGAGCAGGAACACGGCTACGATACCCGCATCGGCGACCATGGCATGAACCTCTCTGGCGGCCAACGCCAACGTTTGAGCATCGCTCGTGCCGTGCTGAAGAACCCGCCCATCCTCATTTTGGATGAAGCCACCTCTTCTTTGGACACCGAGAGCGAACGATTGGTGCAGGATGCCTTGTCGAAGGTGATGAGCCAGCGCACCTCTATCGTCATCGCCCACCGTCTTTCGACCATCCAATATGCCGACGAGATTGTGGTGCTACAGAAAGGCCAAATCATCGAGCGCGGCAAGCACGACGACCTTATCGCCCTTGGCGGTGTCTACAAGAAACTCTCTGATTTGCAATCGATTGGTTAAGTTAAGTATCTATTCAAAACAAATGGCTTCTTTGACTATGACCATTGACCATGACTATGACCACCTCTACGAATCGGAGAGTTCTCACTTCTTCTCAGACCAGAGACCAAACGTTCGATGGAATAGTCATGGTCATAGTCAGAAGCCATAGTCAAAAAAAATCTTGTGTCGAATATGCTAACTAAATAGGCTTATCTACTTATGAAAAAGCGTTTTACCTTCACAACTGGCGAACACTTCGAAGCTGACCTTGAAGACTTGCAACGCCTCTTGCGCGACAATCAGCAGTATTACGAAAACTATCAGGATGTCCTTGGTTCGCTTGAAGACGACGACTATGTGGCCCGTGGCAATGGTTTCTGCGACCGCAAATACAGCGACGACTTCATTGAGGGGCAACTGGAAAAGTATGCGCAGCGGGTGAAGGAAATCCAGAGATGGATTGCGGAGTGGGAATTATAACAAATACCAACATCATCAAAAGCATTGAAAATGAAAAAGGCAAGGATAGATTACAGTGTTGATATGGGGTTTGTTCTCAAACAATTATTGGAATGCACAGGGATTGATTATAAGGAAGAATTGGAAACCATTTTTAAACAACTCGCGGTTGAACCATCCAATCTTGTAAAACAAGAACTCGGATTTGTTCCTCCTTATTTTGGAAAAGCCGATATCAAGCTGATTATCATCGGGCAAGACCCCACTATCCAAAATGTGGAACGACGCAAAAACATAAAATGCACCCTAAATTTAGATAAAGCTGGATCTTTGACAAGGTATGTTGAGCAAATTTGTGAAGGATTGGGAATTACTATAGAAAATGTATTTGCCACCAATATTTTCAAGTATTTCTATACAAAGCCACCAGCGCAAACATTTAACATACTCACAAAACACTTATCTCCCAATCTTGACTTATTAAAAAGAGAGTTATCGTCATTCCAAAGTGTTCCCATAATCACATTAGGAGAACCCGTTTTGAAACTATTGACAAACGATCGTGCTAAAGTCCTCTATTATTGGGGATATGATTCAAAAACCAAAGCCTCTAATGGCGTCTTTACTTCTGTGAAAGCTGCTGAAAACAAACTAGGCCAAATTATCTACCCATTTTGCCACCAACCGAGTCTTCGTAAGCATTTTTACAAAGACACTTTAGATCTGTACACCCATTATGTAAAAGACAGTAGTAATGGGGTACACTCTTCTCATTAACAAGAACAGGAACAATTATGGACACCTTTTCTTATAGAGGTATCCTTTTTGCTCCCAAACCGGCATCTCTCGGCTGACGATGATGCTATAGAAGCGGTTGAATGCAGTTTCAAAAGGTTCATTTGCCACAGCATTCCAGCCTCGTTCAGCCACGCCAAGTGCTTTGGGAAGCATCTGGTAAGTGGCATCGTCAAAACTGCGAAGTTGTGAAGACCAAAGCTGCGCCTGCACGCCGATGATGTCACCTTTGTAATCATTGGGATTCAAAGCGAAAGTTTTGCGCTCGTCGACATAGCCCGCCCAAGATAGGCCGATTTCTTCGGGGGAATCGCTATAGGCCAGATCCAAATAGGTGTAAGCTGCTGGAGAGAGCACCACGGGGAAACCCTCGATGCCTTCTGTGTTCCAGACATTGATGAAATAGAGCGAGTTTTTGAGTCTCTCTTGTGTCTCAGGTTCCAACCCTTTGGCAATGTCTTCCCATCCTGCCAAGCGGATGCCGCGTGCTTCGGCAAGGTCAAGCATGCCATTGATAAAGGTTTCCTTCATCTCGCGGCGGTCTCGACCCGACCACGCCCCTTCTGGCACCTCGTCGCCACCGATATGGATGGCAGGAAGAGGAACGCCTGCTTCCTTATGCAAACGAATGACCTCGTCGAAGACAGCACCGTAAAACTTATAAACACTCGGCATGTAAACGCTCAACACATTATCTGTGAAGTCCTGTGCCGACCAGTAACGCGAAGTGTCGGCAGGGTCCTGCAAGCGGAAACTGCTGTCGCCCGTGCGCCGCTCGTAGGCCTGCATCGCCTTGATGGAAGCCCGAGAATGGCCCGGCGTGTCGAATTCGGGAATCACCATGATGCGGCGGTCCCAAGCATAGCGGAGAATCCGTTGGTATTCCCTATCCGTATAAAAAGAGGTGTTGCCGATTTTTCCATTGGCGGATGGCTTTAACGCGCAAGTTTCCTGCAAATTCCAATCAGGCAACGCATGGTGGGCACCAAATTCGGTCAGCTCCGAATAGTCCTTGATTTCCAAGCACCAAGATTCGTCATCGGCAACATGGAAATGCAAGGTGTTGAGTTTCCATGAGGCCATCAAGTCGATGATTTCGAGCACCTCGTCCACCGAACGGAAGTCGCGCACCACATCGAGCATAAAGCCACGGTAAGCGTAATCAGGCCAGTCCTCAATGGTCATCGGCGGCAAAGGGCGCGGCAACTTGGAGAGGGTGGTTTGAGCATAGAAAGCACCGTCTTCATCATCAGCATCCACCTTTGGTTCTCCATCTTCCCCTATCGTAATACGATACCATCCAGCAGGATGTGTTTCAAGCGTTTCCATGGTTCCATAACTGACCCGCTTGACTTGCGGAATGATGTCGGCAGGTTGGAGTTCATAGTTGCTAGCAAAACTCCCTTCGTCGTTTTCAGTTTTAGGATGCGCCAAAAAATGATACCGCACTTCCATTGGGGTGTCGGGCCTCCCCTGCTGCTGCAGGACGAAGGCCTCGGGCACCCAGGAATGCCTTGGCAACGGGCGGCCGTAATACTTTAAGGTAACCGTTCCGCATTCAGGAATGTCGATGTACCAGGAAGTTCCCTGGTAATGGTTCATCGTGGGTCCCTCCACGGAGGTCTTGCCGTCGAAAAGCTCTTGGAACCACACGCGCGAACCTTCGGGTACATCATGCAGCACAAGGGTATGCAAGGCACGGCCATCGGGCTCTGCTGCACCTTCAGTCCAGTCAGCTGACGGCACACGACCGCATGCTACTGCCAAAAGCAAAAACAATATGAACGATGCCGTTTTTCGCATAATATGCGTCAAAAAGCCATTTCCTTAGCCACACGCGCCGCCAAGCGGGCGTTGTTCAGCACCAGCTGGATGTTGGAAGCAAGGCTGTCGCCACCCGTGAGGTCTTTGATGCGCGCCAACAGATAAGGCGTTGTCTCTTTGCCGTGAATGCCTAACCTCTTGGCATCTGCCACTGCCTCATCGATGGCGGAATTGATGCGATCGGCATCCATGGAATACTCCTCGGGGATGGGGTTGGTGACCAACATGCCACCGCCGAGTCCCATCTCCTGCTTGGCGATGAAAGCCTTGGCCACTTCCTCGGGAGTGTCGAGGCGGTAATCCACCTTAAAGCCGCTCTTACGGGTATAAAAAGCGGGCAACTCCTCCGTGCCATAGCCAATCACTGGCACTCCCTTGGTCTCAAGGTATTCAAGCGTTAGTCCCAAATCGAGAATCGATTTGGCTCCTGCACAAATGACCATGACGGGAGTGCGAGCCAGCTCCTCCAGGTCGGCGGAGATGTCCATGGTGGTCTCTGCACCACGGTGCACGCCGCCCACGCCACCTGTGGCAAACACCCGGATGCCTGCCAATGCCGCAATGATCATTGTCGTGGCCACCGTCGTGGCGCCATCTTGTCCGCGTGCCACGAGCACAGGCAGGTCACGGCGCGAGGTCTTGGTGACAGCGATGCCTTTCTTGCCCAGATATTCAATCTCCGACGGGGTTAAGCCTGCCTTCAGGCGGCCTCCGATGACGGCGATGGTGGCAGGCACTGCCCCCTCATCACGGATGGTCTGCTCCACCCGCAACGCCGTCTCCACATTCTGGGGGTAAGGCATTCCGTGGGATATGATGGTCGATTCGAGAGCCACGACGGGCTTCCCGTTTTGCAATGCTTCAGCCACTTCGGGCGAGAGGTCAAGGTATTTGTTCATATTATTTGGTTCTATTTTAAATTTCAATTGTTTGACACGGGACTTAGGACTTTGGACTTAGGGACTTGGAACTATTTGACCATGACCATTGACCATGACCGCTATCATGGGAATGCTGAAAGTGCAGCTCCTGGTTGAAGCGGTCATTGTCATAGTCACAAGTCATAGTCCCGCAGTCTTGAGTCTCATATGTAAATTACTTTTTCTCATCTACTGACTTATTGCTGATTTACGGTATCAGGACTTTCAATGTTATGTTTTGCACAGAGCAGGCCGATATGCGCGGCTTCTTCGATGGTGGATTTTGGACCAGCATGGATGATTCCAGCCATGAGCGCGTCGCCAGCGCCAGTGGCATTCACCACCTGGCAAGGCAGAGCAGGAAAATGATATTTGGTGTCACCCTCAGCGACCTCCAACCCATCTGCTCCGAGGCTGACAAATCGCCTATCGACACCTTGCAAGTCGGCAAGAATGGCATTTTCGATTTGATTGCATTTCAGCGTGAAGAAATGCTTTTTGACCGACATCGCCATGGCCTCTTTGATTTTGGGGGCCTTGGCTCCCGAAACCGCATCCACATAGAGCGGCTTGTCGGCATGGTCTATCAGATAAGCCAAGGTTTCCACGGGGATATTGGCATCGGCCACAAAGGCATCGACATCACCCAACTTTTCCATTTTGGGTGCAAGCCATTCGGGAGTGATGCCATCGGCAGCAGCCATATCCGCCACGCCACCAACCATCTCGCCGTCGCAGTCGTTGATGCTCAAGAAACAAGAGCGTGCACCTGTGGCGGCATAGTCGCAGAGGTTGATGTCGATGTGGGCTTTACGGCAACTCTCTGCCGTGAAACGACCGAAGTCGTCGCCGCCGAACAAGGTCAGAAAGACGACCTCGTCACCCAGCAGCGCAAGGTTATGGGCAATGTTGCGCCCTACCCCACCGGCAGTCAGGCGCACCGTGCCAGGGTTGGAGTCGCCAGGCACAAAGGCACTGAAGCTCGTGGCGATAATGTCTGCATTCGTTCCGCCAATCACACAGATTCTCATGATGTTTTATAATTGCGGTTCTCATTGGCGCAAAAATACGAAAAAGTATAGATTCCACAAGTATTGGAATGACCTACAAGTCTAAAAAATCATGCGTATTCATAGTGGTATGGGTAAATTTTGCACACACCACTATTTGTCAATGAAAATAACGTGAGTATTTTGCACGTTAATAGATAAAACTGAACCTCATGTCACGGAACAACGAATTCTTTCATGCCTGCAAGGTCGATAATTGGTACATCTTTGAGCATACCGAATACGAATGGGACGACATCGTGAACGCCTTCATTGCGGGAGGCTTGTATGCCGATAGAAACCCCAGAATCCAATGGGTGAAACTCACCGATGAATCAGTCAAGGAATTGTTTGACTACGCGAGATACTTGGTTTACCGAGCGGACTATGACGAATACTATGTCCTTGACGGAACGACCATTAAAGAAACTTTCAACGAAGGGAAATACACCCATGCGAAGTTGATTGAAGGGCCGGGGATGATTTGAAATCTGAGCTTTTTTAGTTTGATTTAGCCTGTGCAATAATTTGGCACAGGCTCTTGTTTTCTTTGCAGCGTAGAAACAATAAAACCTAAATGCAATGAACGATTATTATGGAAGCGTCCCTTTAGAGGAATACGAACAAATCCTGGCCAACCGCGATTATTGGGACAACATTTCTGGCGAATGGCAAATGCGTTCAAAAATGGAAGACAAACTTGTGCGATTAGGGACATTCGTACAAAGAGGCGGCGACCTGAACCGTGTGATCGTCCTTTATGCAGAAGGGCGGGAATACACCTACCGCGTGACGATACAGCATTGCATAGAGCGGTATCTTGAAGCATTAACCAAGAAACGCATTCAGAATCTGACACTTCGCTTGTACAAACTCGAAAGAGAAGAAGCGGTAAAACTGCTTTCCGAAATGTTGAAAGCGAGCATCGGCGTTGATTTCAGGTACGACAAATACACCTCAAGGCAAATTTCTTTTGGCGTGCTTGACACTAGGAATCTGGATGCCGAAGGAATACTCTCTGCAATTGAAAAGGAGCACCAAGAAACACATCCTAATGAAACAACTGTAGCGGTTCGAGCAAGGGTTCAAGGATGGCTGCGGGAGAGTTTATGGTGAGGAAGAACAATTGTTTCTTTAAAATATGATGTCCTATTGAAACTTTTTATATTTTTGTAACACTTATTATTTGAACGATAAAAAAGGGTAGGAATAGAAAATAATATAATCAAAAGGAGTCATGTCAAACAATTTGAACATTTGGAAAGCATCACAAAGTCCAAAGTTTTTTTCCAAAAACGAAAATGAAGAGTTGTTCGATAGGCGATGTATTTGTGTACATCCAGACACTTCAGCAAAAGGGAAATCTTCAGTTTCCCAAGGCGAAGATTTTTGCAATGTAAAAAAGGGCGATTTTTTCTATCTATGTTATGGAAATTCATGTATTCGATTGTTTGGGATGTTTACTGGAGAAAGCCAGCCTAGTTTGCTCCTTGGAAAAGAAGATTGGTTAGAACAGAAATACATATTGTATTTTGAATCTATTTCAGAACAAAAATATCATGGACCAACTAGTTGGTGGACTCCAAATGACAATTCGACATTTACTAGGGTTAATGATATTGATAGTTTTGAGAAATGGATATTGATACCTTTTTTCCAGAAAACACTTAACGAAATAGAAATAATCGGAAATATGAAAACATACGAAAAGTTACTGCTAAACAATCACAACCTTATTCTAACAGGCGCCCCCGGTACAGGCAAAACCTATTTGGCAAAGCAGATTGCAAGACAGATTGTGTCTAAAACAGAAAAAGAAAAACCAATAAATGTTTTGAAAGAAGCAATAGAAAAATACGTTGCTGAAACAGGAGAAGAAGAAAAACGTAAAAACTTATTGGACGACTTTTTAAGCATTTATCCAAAAGAAAAATTGCAAGAAATGTCACTTGAAGAGTACTGTATAGGAAATAGCGATGTTAACAATAATAACTTTTGTTATTGGATGGAACGTAGATTGGAACCACTAGGCCGTTATTTTCCAGGTTCGTCTAAATCATACTTGATTTATTGGAATAAAACTGATGAAGAATACAAAGTGCATGGGTATCTAAAAACATTGTCAGACAAACCAGAAGAGGTAATGAAAACTCTAGCAAAAGATATTTCGAATATGGTTGTCAATGACGATCCATTATCTATGGCAAAAAAAATAGGTGAATCATTTATATTAAAAATCTTATCCATATATTATCCCAACGAATATGCGCCTATTAATAGTAGAGTGCATATCAACAATATTATCTCATTGTTTGGTATTCAATGTGACAATGATAACGTCTTCGACCGAAACAAAGCAATTTATAGGTTCTACAAAGAGCAAATACAAGAGAAGCAGATTTCTCCATGGGCTTTTATGTCCATACTTTACAATAACTTTAACATTAAAGACGGAGAGGTGATACAAGATGGAGTCATTAAAAAAGAAGGTGACTTTTGCATAGTTCAATTCCACCCTAGTTATGACTACACAGATTTTGTGGAAGGTTTAAGGCCCAAGCAAGACGAGAATGGCAATATGGGCTTTGAGCGAAAAAATGGAGTTTTTAAAGACTTGTGCATCACCGCGATAAAAAACCCAAACAAAAAATATGTGATGATTATTGACGAAATCAATCGAGGAGAAATTTCCAAGATCTTTGGTGAATTGTTTTTTTCCATTGACCCTGGATATAGAGGCGTGGAAGGGTTGGTGAAAACTCAATATCAAAATCTTGTTGAAGAGGACGATGAATTTTATGACGGGTTTTATGTTCCAGAAAATGTCTATATTATTGGCACCATGAACGATATTGATCGTAGTGTCGAAAGTATGGATTTCGCTTTTCGTCGTCGGTTTGCTTTTAAGGAAATCACGGCAAAAGACAGTCAAAAAATGCTTTACTCCGATGAAGCATGGGGAAAAGACAACAATGGTGTTTCAAGAAAGCCAAATGAAGAAGAGCTTAAGAAAATAAAGGAAAAGATGGACGCCTTGAATAACTTGATATGTCCCGAAAAGAAGAATGGGGCCTCTGAAGAAGGCATAGATGGACTTTCGTCGGCTTACCATATTGGCGCCAGCTATTTCTTAAAACTTGTCAATTACAATAGCGATGGCACTTATGATTATGATCAGTTGTGGGACAATCATTTAGAAGGATTGTTACTTGAGTATATGCGTGGAATGCAAGGTGTGGAAGATAAGATTGGAAAACTAAAAGCTGCTTACAATAAATGAATCTGCTTCAAATAACGGATAATCATGATTGGAAAAAAATAGCGGATTGTATTCCTAGACAAGAGCAAGAATTCAATTTAGAAGCAGCCAAGTCAGACATATCTCTGATTGCTAATAAACAAATCGGCAATTTAATTACGGAAAACAATCCCAATCTCTTGGTTTTTCCAAGAGATTTGCATCGTTATGGCGATGAAATCAGTGAAAACGGCATCCTTTCCATTCGTGGTGACGAAATCACCACTGGAAATGTTATGGGCTTTGTTGGAATCAATGATACCCAGCTGGATATCAAATCCCGTTTTACAAAAGTGGATGGTGAAGACTTCTTTTTGCATTATTTGTTACAAAAAGTATTCTCCATAAATCTGTTTGATATCAAGCACTCTACTACTCAAAAACCTGTCTTTGATTTTCTCCTTTATCTGTTCCCGTATTTCTTGAAAAAGGCTTTGGCTCAAGGTTTGTTTAAGAAATATCAAAGATTTGAATATAATGATGCTAATATTAAAGGGCCTATCAATGTAAGCCGTCATATCCGAGAAAATATTCCATTCAAAGGAACTGTAGCCTATTCAACTAGGGAGCATAGTTATGACAATGACATAACACAATTGATTCGTCATACAATTGAGTACATAAAAACAAAAGAATTAGGAGTCTCTGTCCTAAACAATGATAAAGAAACAAAAGAAGGCGTTACCCAAATAATAATGGCAACACAAACATACAATTCGAGGGAGCGTCTTCAGGTAATCAATAGAAATCTAAGACCTATTCAACACCCCTATTATTCTGCTTATACGGAATTACAGAAACTGTGTCTGCAAATTCTTCGCCATGAATCCATAAAATATGGGCGAGACAAAGATAAAGTTTATGGGGTTTTGTTTGATGGTGCTTGGCTATGGGAGGAATATTTGAATAAAGTTTTTGAAGAGCATAAACTATCTATTACACACGCAAAGAATAGGACTGGAGAAAACGGTATTCAGTTATATGAAGGAGGAAAGAAATGTTATTATCCAGACTTCTATAGGCAAGTTAAAGGTGATGCTGAAAAATCATTTGTATTTGATGCTAAATATAAGCGATTGAATAAAGATAAACATATAGATGAACAATCAGGGAGCAATGCCATTTCGATATGTCATGATGATTTATTTCAGATGATAACATATATGTATGTTTTGCCAGCAAAACATTGCGCCTTATTGTATCCATTAGAAACAGAAGAACATACAAGTCTAACAAGGGTTATCAAGTCTGAACCTCGCAAGTTGAAAGGTTATGAAGGAGAAATTTCCGGTTATGGATTAAGGATTTCAACAGCAATAGAAATGATGGAGTTTTGGAAAGAAATGAAAGAAATAGAACTTGACCTATCGAATCAAGTTATTGAAGATATGCTAAAGCAATAGCCTGTGCAATAATTCGGCACAATCTTTTTTTATCTTTGCCGCATAAAAAAGCTATCATCATGTCCAAAAACCAAATCAACAAATACGTCTGGCTCGTAGAGACGCTCTATCACGCCAAGAAAATCACACTGAAGGAAATCAACCGCAGGTGGCTCGAAACCGATTTGAGCGAGGGGCTGGAGATTCCGCGCCGTACGTTCCATACATGGAAGAACGCGGTGGAAGATATGTTCGGCATCGTCATCATGTGCGACAAGAGCGACGGCGACCGCTATTACATCGAGAACCGCGAGGTGCTGGAGGATGATGGCCTGCAACGCTGGCTGCTCAGCACCATGTCGGTCAACAACACGCTGTTGGACAACAAAGCCCTCAGCGACCGCATCCTGTTGGAAAGCATCCCCTCGGGACAGTACTTCCTCGCCACGGTCATGGAAGCCATGAAGAAAAGTAAAATACTGGAAATCACCTACAAGGGATATTGGAAGGAGCACGAAAACACTTTCAAAGTGGCACCTTATTGCGTGAAGCTGTTCCGGCAGCGGTGGTACATGGTGGGCAACAGCGTCTATGAAAACAAAATCCGCATCTATTCCTTAGACCGCGTTTTGGAAGCAAAACCGACGTCCGAGCCTTTTGTATATCCCAAAGACTTCAGCCCCGAGGCCTTTTTTGAAGGCTGTTTCGGTGTCATCCGAGGCGACGGAACCCAAATAGAAACGGTGAAGCTTAAGGTGAGCGCCAACCAAGCCAACTACCTGCGTTCCCTACCCTTGCATCCTTCACAAAAGGAGCTAGTACATACAGGCGAATACAGTATTTTCTCCGTCGAGGTGCGGCCTACCTTCGACTTCCAACAGGAACTCCTCTGGAACGGCGACGCACTTGAAGTGTTGGAACCACTTTGGCTGCGAAAAGAAATGGCGGGCGTGGTGAAACGGATGTGGAACAATTACAGCAAATCATGAACTCCTTCGCCGCCATAGACTTCGAAACCGCTAACAACGAACGCACCAGCGTGTGCAGCGTCGGTGTGGTGATTGTAAAAGAAGGCGAGTTTGTGGACTCGTTCTATTCGCTTATTCAGCCTGAGCCGAATTATTACCTGTATTGGAACACGCTCGTCCACGGCATCACCAAGGAGGACACCGAGGATGCGCCTGTGTTCCCGTATGTCTGGCAAAAGATTGAGCCGCTTATTGAGGGTCTGCCTCTCGTAGCGCACAACAGCCCTTTCGATGAAGGCTGCCTAAAAGCCGTGATGCGTTGCTACCAAATGGATTACCCCGACTATCAGTTCTACTGTACCTGCCGCGCCGCACGCAAACATTTCGGAAAGCAGCTTCCCAACCACCAGCTGCACACCGTGGCGGCAGCCTGCGGCTACGATTTAATCAACCACCATAACGCCTTAGCCGATGCTGAAGCTTGTGCTTGGATTGCGCGGGAGATTTTGTAATTCCATTCGGAATTTATTGTAGTTTTGCAGAAAATTCCGAATAGAAATGGTCATCAAATCGGAATTTATTGTAATTTTACAGAAAAATCAGAATAAAATTGGTTCCAATTCGGAATTTATTGTAATTTTGCAGAAAATTCCGAATAGAAATGGAACAAACTTATATCAAGCGCGAAACTTACCTCCAAAAACTCATCGACCGAATGGACAATGGCGAAGTGAAAATCGTCACCGGTCCAAGGCGATGCGGAAAGTCGTGGCTCCTCAAGCGCATCTTCAAAGATTATCTGGTCTCCAACGGTGTAGCCGAAGAAAGCATCATCATCGTTTCCTTCGACATGGATGATGAAGAAGAAATGTATGGCGACCTCACCGAACGTGGCGCCTTGAAAGAGTTCCTTTACAGCCGCATCACTTCTCCAAAAACCAATTATTATGTCATTTTAGACGAAGTACAAGAGGTGGAAAGTTTTGAAAAGATTGTCAACGGTCTGAATGCCAAGGACAATGTGGATGTTTACATCACTGGGAGCAATTCACATTTCCTTTCTTCCGACATCCGAACCATCTTCCGCGGTCGCGGTGATGAAGTGCGAGTTTATCCTCTTTCATTCAAGGAGTTTTGCTCAAACAGGACCGAGCCTATTAACGAACTTTGGAAAGAATATTACACCTACGGGGGCATGCCCGGATTGCTCAACCACCATACTCCCGAACAAAAAGTGGCTTATTTGCAACGCCTCTGGAACAAGACCTACCTTGACGATGTGGTGGAACGCAACCATGTGAAAAACCGCGAAGCCCTTTCTGCGCTTGCCGATGCGCTATGTTCCTCCATCGGTTCCTTGACCAATCCCAACCGCATCAGCAATGTGCTGCAAAGTGTTCAAAAGACCAAAATCGACCCAGAAACTGTTGGAAACTACATTGATTACCTTGAGGAGGCCTTCCTTTTCGAAGGTGCAAAACGCTTCAACATCAAGGGAAACAAATATTTTGAAAGCATTAAGAAATACTATGCCGTCGATGTGGGACTGCGCAATGCCAAACTCAATTTCCGTCAGCAAGAAATCACTCACATCATGGAAAATGTCATATACAACGAATTGAGGATGAAGGGGTTCAGTGTCGATGTAGGATTGGTGGAAAGTCGCGAAATGCGTGAAGGCAAGATGGCCTACATACAATATGAAATCGACTTCATCGCACAAAACGGGATGGACAAGTACTATATCCAATCCGCCTTCAAGATGAACGATGCCGAAAAGCAAGAAAATGAAATCCGCTCGCTGCAAAAAGTGGACGACAGCTTCAAAAAAATCGTCATCACTGGAGACGACATCGCCACCTATACCGATGCAAAAGGCATAGTATATATGGGATTATTTCAATTTTTAAAGGGAGAATTATTATGAACACAAAACAAGCCTTAGACCTACTCAAAGAAGGTAACGCCCGTTTTGTTTCAGGAGCATTGGCACAAAAAGACGACTATGCAACATTGCGGGAGCAACTCAGCGTCGGCCAACATCCTTTTGCCGTGGTGCTGTGCTGCTCCGATAGCCGTGTGGCACCTGAAATCATCTTCGACCAGAAACTCGGCAACCTCTTCGTCATCCGCAATGCGGGTAACATTGTGGACGAAGAAGTGCTTGGCTCCATTGAATATGCCGTCGAACATCTGGAGACGCCACTGGTGGTGGTTATGGGACACTCAGCCTGTGGTGCGGTCACTGCAACCTGCCAAGGCGGTGACTTGCCTGGTCACATCCTTGATTTGGCCAAACGCATCATACCTTCCATCAACAAAAACTGCTGCATTGATGACAATGCCCGCAGTCATGCCAAAAGGATGGCACAACTAATCGAAGACGACGAAATCGTCCATCATGTTGGCGCCAAAGTCGTTGCAGCTTTTTACAATCTCAAAAACGGAAAAGTGGAATGGCTGTAACGCAGTTTTCCTTATTTTTGTCGTCTCATTCATAGAAAACAGACCATGAAAACAAACACAAAACACATAACCTTAGCGTTAATCGCCTCAATTTTGACCTTTATGACCGCCTGCAACCAAAAAACTCCCGTTGACCTTATCGTTCACAATGCCAATATCTACACCGTAGACGACGATTTCTCCAAAGCCCAAGCCTTTGCCGTGAAAGACGGTAAGTTTGTCGCCGTCGGCGATGAAGAAACCATCATTCGCCAATACGCCGCCAAGGAAACCATCGACGCCCAAGGTGACGCGGTGTATCCTGGCTTCATGGATGGACATAGCCACTTCACGGGGTACGGCGAGAACCTCGTCCGTTGGGCCGACTTGAAAGGTTGCCGCTCCTACGATGAAGTCATCGAACGCCTCAAAGTACACGACAGCCTCTACCCTGCCGAATGGCTCTTGGGTCGCGGCTGGGACCAGAACCTCTGGGAAGTGGCCGAGTTCCCCGATAACGAAAAGCTTGCAGAGGCCTTCCCCAACAAGAAAGTCCTGCTGACCCGTGTGGATGGTCATGCCGTGTTGGTTTCCAAAGAAGTTCTTGCTTTGGCCAATATTAACGCGAACACTAAGATGGACGGTGGTATGGCCATCGTCAAAAAAGGTCGTTGCACAGGTGTGCTATTGGACAACCTCGCCGATGCCGCCAAAGCCTTGGTGCCCAAGATGGAGACCGCGCAGAGCATCCAAGCCCTACTGAAAGCGCAAGAAAACTGCATGAGCGTCGGCTTGACTAGCGTCACCGATGCGGGACAAGACATCGCCACCATCGAGCTCATCGACAGCCTACAACAGGTGGGTCAACTCAAGATGCACATCAACGCGATGGTCAACCCCGATGATGAGACGATGGACCATTTCATGCGTCAAGGTGTCATCGACAAGGAAAGGCTCACTGTCCGCAGCGTGAAGATCTATGCCGACGGTGCCTTGGGTTCACGCGGCGCGAAACTACTTGAACCTTACTCCGACGACCCGACCAACGACGGTTTGATTTTGGAAAGTGACGAGTTCTACCGTCATGTCTGCCAGAAAGCCTACGACGCCGGCTACCAAGTGTGTTGCCATGCCATCGGCGACGGTGGCGTGCACCATATTCTGGACATTTACTCCGAATACCTGAAAGGCCAAAACGACCTCCGTTGGCGCATCGAGCACTCGCAAACAGTGGCCGACACGGACTTCCAACGCTTTGGTGCATTCTCCGTCATCCCTTCCATCCAAACCACACACTGCACCTCCGACATGGACTGGGCCGATGAGCGTCTTGGCGAGCGCATCAAGAATGCATACGCATACCAACAATTGCTGCAGCAAAACGGCTGGGTCATCAACGGCACCGACTTCCCCATCGAGGACATCAGCCCCATATACACTTTCTATGCCGCCGTGGCCCGCAAACACTTGGACGGCACGCCTGCCGAAGGCTTCCAAATGGAGAATGCCTTGACTCGTGAACAAGCCTTGCGTTCCATCACGATTTGGGTGGCCAAAGGCTGCTTCCTCGAAGGCCGAAAAGGCAGCATAGAAGTTGGAAAAGACGCTGATTTCGTGATTCTTGACAGAGACCTAATGACCGTGGCTGAAAGCGAAATCCCCATGGCTAAAGTGAAGATGTGCCACATTCACTAACCCAACCTAAAACCTTATGGAAAACCCTGCCGAATTCGACTATATCCTCATCAAAGACGCGACCGAAAACAACCTGAAACACGTCACCGTCAAGATTCCGAAACGGCAAATCACCGTGGTGACGGGCGTGTCGGGGTCGGGAAAGTCATCGTTGGTGCTGGATACCATCGCAGCTAAGTCGCGGCGGGAACTCAATGACACTTTCCCTTCCTTTACGCAACAATATTTGCCCAAATACGGTCGTCCGCATGTTGGCGACATCGAGAATCTGCCCATCGCCATCGTAATCGAGCAACGCAAGCCGACTTCCAATTCACGCTCAACGGTAGGCACCTTTACGGACATTTATGCCTTGCTGAGATTGTTGTTCTCGCGTATCGGGCTGCCTTTCGTGGGTTATTCCGACGCTTTCTCGTTCAACCACCCTTCGGGCAGTTGTCCACGCTGTGCAGGATTGGGTGAAATTCGCGAGTTGGACATCCACAAACTTGTCGACTTCGATAAGTCACTCAACGACGAGGACACCATCCACTACATTGCCTTCGGCAAAGGCGGCTGGCGCTGGATCCGTTATGCCCATAGTGGCCTCTTCGACTTGGACAAGAAAATCAAGGACTACACGCCCGAAGAACTCGATTTGTTCCTCAACTCGCCGCAAATCAAACTGAAAAACCCACCGTCGAACTGGCCCAAAAGCGCCAAATACGAAGGCCTCATCCCCCGCATGTACCGCAGCATTATCAACTCGGAAGAAGGTCTGCTCCACGCCGCCGTGCTTAACCCCATGCTGACGATGGGCACCTGTCCCGACTGCGGCGGCACCCGCCTCAACGAGAAGATACGCTCCTGCAAAATTAAGGGTATCAACATCGCAGAGGTGACCGCCATGAGCATCGCCGACTGTCGTCAGTGGATGGAAACCATCGACAATCCTCTTGCCGAGGACATCAAACATGCCACCATCGAAAGGCTGGCTGCCTTGGAGGAAATCGGCCTCGGCTACCTCACCCTCGACCGCGCCATCGGCACGCTTTCGGGCGGCGAGGCGCAACGCTGCAAGATCGCCAAATACATCAACTCACCTCTTTCCGATGTTATGTACATCCTCGACGAGCCCAGCGTGGGTCTGCACAACCATGACATCTTGCTCATGCAGAAGTCGGTGCAGAAACTGAAAAATCACGGCAACACGGTCATCCTCGTGGAGCACCACAAGGACATGATCAAAATCGCCGACCATATCATCGACATGGGTCCAGGTGCGGGCATGAAAGGCGGCGAAATCGTCTTTGAAGGAAGCTATGATGAACTTTTGCACAGCCAAACCCTGACTGGCACCTCGCTTAGCGCAACAAGTTCCATTAAGGAACAAGTTCGTCAGCCCAAGATGTTCTTCCATTTGGAGAACGCCACGTTGCATAATATCAATAACCTAACCGTGGATTTGCCCTTGGGCGTGATGTGCGGCATCGCAGGGGTAGCTGGCTCGGGCAAGAGTTCATTGATGGAGTGCTTTGTAAAAAATGTTGAATCGTTGAATGTTGAATTGTTGAACTGTTCTCGCGACGACAGAACAACAATTAAACAATTAAACAACCCAACAATTAAACAGTCAGACATCGTTTACATCAGCCAGAAGAACATCGGCATCAGCCTACGTTCCACCCCTGCTACCTATCTCGATGTGGCCGACGATATCCGCAAACTTTTCGCCAAAGTGAACAAGACAAAGGCTGACTTGTTCTCCTTCAATGGCAAAGGCGGCTGTCCCGTCTGCCAAGGCAAGGGCGTCATCATCAGCGATATGGCTTTCATGGATGCCATCGAGACCACTTGCGAGGCTTGTGGCGGATTGCGCTATAGCAACGAGGTCTTATCTTATAAGGTCAACGGCATGAACATTGCTGAAGTGATGGACATGACCGCCAACAAAGCCTCAGAGATGTTTGCGGGCACCGTCATCGCCGAGAAGCTGGAGCCTTTGCGCAAGGTCGGGTTAGGTTATTTGCATCTGAACCAGTCGCTCTCGACCCTCTCGGGCGGTGAGTTGCAGCGCATCAAATTGGCCGCTTATCTTGTTGAATCGTTGAATGTTGAATCGTTGAACTGTTGTCGCAACAACCCAACAATTAAACAATTAAACAACTCAACAATTAAACAACCCAAAATCTTCATCATGGACGAGCCTTCCGACGGACTGCACCTCAACGACATCAAGCGCATCCTCGACCTCTTCGACACCATGGTGGAGGCGGGCAACACCATTTTCCTCATCGAGCACAATTTGGAAATGCTGAAGCAGTGCGACTACCTCATCGAGCTTGGTCCCAGCGGAGGTGCCATGGGCGGCAAGATTATTTTTGCTGGTACGCCGAAGGAAATGTTGGGTTGCAAAGGCTCGGTCACAAGGCCCTATTTCTTGTCCAACATGGACTAATTTGCGTCCAATCGGCATTTTTTTCAGATAAAACGAGGCCTATCCCTTACCAAAAATTCATATTTTTGCATTTTTAATCAAAATTTTTTGAATCACTCATTATGAAACGATTATTGAAACACGGATTGTTGCTTTTAATCCTTGCCATGGGATTATGCATCCATGTGAACGCTCAATCCACCCAGATGGTTGTCACGATGAATAACGGGACAGTGCAGACCTATTCGATGGATAACGATGCACGCATCTACTTTGAAGACAACACCTTCCTCGTCATCGAAAGCACGCTCGCCAAAGACATCGTTAGAATCAGCATGGAAGACATTAGAAAAATCACTTGCGAGGAGACTGTCGGACAAGTCGAAAACCACCTGAGCGAGGTTAGCATTATGCCCAACCCCACGCATAATGTCATGGTACTCCGCAACCTCGATGGACCTCAAACCGTTAGCATCTACGCCATTGACGGCCGCTTGATTAGGTCATTCGAAGCTATCGGAGACCAACCCATTGACGTTAGCGACATGGCCATCGGCCTCTATCTTGTGAAAACCCCATCATGTACCCTTAAAATGATCAAGCTATGAGAAAGACCTTGTTTTTATTGGCCTTCTTGCTTGGTTGCATAGGCTTAAACGCGCAAAACTACCACATCTACCTGCATAAAACGGGAACGGTGATTTACAACAACGATGTGAACACCATCAGCGATATTCATTTCGAAGGCAGTCAGCCCGCCAACATGCTCATCAACGCGGAAAACGGCGACATTGCCTTACCCATCACTGCTTTCGACAGCATCACTTTCGAGAGAAAGCAAGAACCACCTGCGGGCGACACGGTTTATATCACTTACAACGGTTCAAGCGTGAGTGTTATCAACCCTTTCGCCAACGATGGCGTGACGGTTTCAACGGATAATGCCAATGTAACGGTGAGTTCCACCAAGGCTAATGTGCCATACGTCGTTTCGGGCAATTCTTCCAACGGCTCGTTGACGATGTACAGCACTTCATCCTTCTATTTAGCACTCAGCTCACTCACGCTGACCAGCGGCAGCACCGCAGCTATCAATTTGGCATCTGAAGTTGCAGTAACACTTGCCTTAAGAGGAACAACCAATCTTGCCGACAATGCCAACAGCACCATCAACGGTGCCCTTTATGCCGCAGGCAGCCTCGCCATTGGCGGTTCAGGCATCTTGCGTGTCACGGGCAACAGCAAGCATGGCATTTCGGTTGACGGTAACATGACGGTCAACTCGGGCAACATTAACATTCTTAGTACCGACAGCGACGGCATACATGGCAGTAGCAACTTGGTTTGGAATGGTGGCACGCTCGACATCGCCTCGGCGGGTTCCGATGGTCTCGACTTTTCGGGCACCGTCTCCATCGGCAACGGCAACCTCAGCATCAACACCACTACGGAAACCCAAAGGAGCATTAAGGTGACTGGTGTCTTCACCATGTACGGCGGCTCGCTCAGCATGAATGTGACTGGCAACGACTGCAAAGGTATCAAGGGCGACGACAACGTGATTCTAAATGGCGGCATCATCGACCTTCAAGTGGCGGGCGAAGGCTCAAACGGCATCTCCAGCGATACCGACGTCACCATCAGCGGTGCCGACATCACCATCGTCTCGACGTCTGCCGATGGCAAGGGCATCAAGAGCGACAGCACCTTCCACATGAGCAGCGGCAGCCTCAACATCACCCATTCGGGCAACACCTCCAAAGGCATCGCTGCCGACAGCGACCTCAGCATCAGCGGCGGCACCATCGTCATTAACTCTAACGGCACCACAGTGGTAACCGACTACGACCCGTCCTACTGCACCGCCATCAGGAGCGACAGCAACGTGAACATCAGTGGCGGCGACATCACCATAACACTCCCGGCCTCCAACCAAGGTGGCAAGGGCATCAAGGCCACAGGCAACATGACGATAAGCGGCAATAACACCATCAACATCACAACGCATGGTGACGGCGCCACCTACACCGCCTCAACGGGCACCGACACCTATTCCAGCTCATGCCTCCGCAGCGAAGGCGACATGCAGATACTGAACGGCAACATCACGCTTACCTCTACTGGCAAAGGCGGCAAGGGCATCAAAGTGGGTACCCAAACCGCGACAGGCAGCGGCTGGGGTGGCACCACTTACACCTACTCAGGCACCTACACGCAAGGCAGCCCCGATGGCACCGGTCCTACCCTCACCATTTCCACCACTGGAACGCAGGTAGGTTCAGGTGGTGGTGGCGGTTGGCCTCCAGGACCTGGCGGTGGCGGTTCCTCGTCGGCAAGTGCCTCGGCAAAAGGTATCAAAGTGTGTGGCCTTGCGACAATTTACGGCGGTACCACCACGGTGACAACCACCAAAAGTGGCGCCGAAGGCTTGGAATCGAAAACGCAAATCAACATTGAAGGCGGTCAACATTACTTCAAATGCTACGACGACTGCATCAACTCGAAAGGCAAGATATTATTCAACGGCGGTGTGACCGTGTGCTTCAGCAACGGCAACGATGCCATCGACTCGAATGCAGGCACGGCGGGAGCCATCACCATCGGCGACGGCGTCGTGTTCTCTTACACTACTAAAGGTAGCCCTGAAGAAGGCTTCGACTGCGATAACAACAGTTACATCCGCATCACTGGCACTGGCATCGGCATCAGTGCAGGTGGCTCGCAAGGCGGCGGTGGCGGCTGGCCTGGAGGAGGCGGCGGGAACACCATTACTGGTGCTGTTCAAGGCTACTACTTCCACACCAGCAGCTATAGCTTCCAAGCGGGAAGATACTACACCCTGTCGAACACCAGCGGAGCAGGCGGCACCAACATGGTGACGTTCAGCTTCGAGGCCAACTGCTCAAGCAACTTAGCCCTTATCACGGCGACGGGCATGGCACATGGAAGCACCTATTACGTGAAATACGGCTCTTCGGCACCCACCAACCCGACAACGGCCTTCCACGGAATCTACCTCGGAGGAACTTCCTCTGCATCGACACAAGCCTTTAGCTTTACTGCACAATAAAAGCCAAAGACCACTTTATATCAAAAGTAGGGCTACCTTTGTAGGATAGCTCTACTTTTTTTCTATTTTTGCAAACATTATGACGAAACAGATCGACAAAAACCTAATCGGTTACATCGAACAGGAAATCCTGCCCCGCTACGACCACTTCGACGCTGCCCACCAACGCAACCATGCCGAGGAAGTCATCGAACGCAGTTTGGGGTTGGCCGAACAATACAATGTCGACGTTAATATGGTGTATGCCATAGCCGCATACCACGACACGGGACTTTGCGAAGGCCGCGACACCCACCACCTTGTTTCGGGGCGCATCATCCGCGAGGACACGAAACTGCACGAATGGTTCGATGATGACCAAATCGAGACCATGGCGCAGGCTGCCGAGGACCACCGCGCCTCAAGTGGCCACGAGCCCCGAAGCATCTACGGCAAAATCGTTGCCGAAGCCGACCGTCTCATCGCGCCCGAAAAAGTCATCCGCCGCACCATCCAATTCGGTCTTGACCATCATCCCGAACTCGACAAGGAAGGGCAATATCAACGTTTTCGCGAACATCTGTTGGAAAAATACTCCGACACGGGCTATCTCCGTCTCTGGATTCCCAAATCGGACAATGCGGCACGTTTGGAGGAATTAAGAGCCACCATCCGCGACGAAAATGCCATGCGCGAAGCTTTTGAAAACGCTTATTCAAAATTGCTTTAGGCAAGAAAAACGGCAAAAAAAACAGTATTTTAATATCTGGTTTCGATTTTTTCATATTTCTTGCGAAGCAATCCAAAATAAATCGGTATTTTTGCAACTTATTAAACATTACGAAAATGAAAAAAACACTTATTACCATGCTGTTCCTCTGCCTCGCAGGCTTTATGATGGCACAGGAAACAAACGAAACTGAATTCAAGATGGCTTTGGGCGACACCCTCGTTTGGAAGCCCTTCGACAATTGCGACATGAACGGTTACAGCATCTCTGGGCCTAAAGTCATCAGCTTCAAGGCTATCGGGATGGGCGAACAAATTCAAATCATTGCAAAGTCGGTTGGCAAGAGCAGCATCATCGCCACTTGCCAAAACAATGACACCGAGGCTGTGGCCAAAATCACCGTCGTCGACCCGAACGATGTTCCCGTAGTAGCCGAAAAGCCAGTGAAACCCCAAACATTGCCTTTCACCGAGACCTACAAATTCAACCCGCCCAAAGACAACTTCTTTATCACCATCCATGATACGGGTAGCGGATTCAACGACACCTACATGAAGCACGGTGACGACGAGGCCTACAACGACGGACAAAGCTTCGACCGCTTCTGGAACGTGAAAACCGGTAAAAACTGGTACTACAAGCCCGATGCACAAGGTTGGACCGATGATGTTGACTGGGAGTTTGAGCCCTTCGGAGAGAGTTTCCCCATCCTCAACTCTTTTGCCAAAGAGGTGGACACAGACAACCTTTCCAACTACTATGTCGGCAACGAAAAAGTCACGGTCGGTAACTCCCATAAACCCACGGACATCGATTGCTGGAAGTTTTTCGTTGACTTTGAGGACGGCTCTGTCATTCAATACTGGGTCGACCCCGCCAACGGCTGCACCCTGAAACGTCAAGTCAACACCGACCCCGCCAAGGTGGTCACGGTGTATGACCTCAAATACACGCGTTTGTATTTTGGTCCTTCATTCAAGAAAGGGCTGCATGATACTAGGAGATGAGTTAGGAGTTAGGAGTTTGCAGTTGTTCAGTTTGCAGTTAGGAGTTGTAGAGCTGTCACAGCGTGGCAGACGATAAACCCAGTTGAATTTTGAATATTAAATTTTGAATCTTTTATATATTAAATCTTAAATCCCATAAAATGGAAAACAACGAATTAAAGAAGACCCCTTACAATCAAATCCATCACGACTTAGGTGCCAAGATGGCTGAATTTGCTGGCTACGATATGCCGATTCAATACACCGGCCTCGTTGAAGAACACAACAACGTCCGCAACAACGTCGGCGTGTTTGACGTGAGCCACATGGGCGAGTTCCGTGCCAAAGGCCCCATGGCCAAACAGTTCATGCAATACTGCACCGTCAACGACGTGGCCGCTTTGAGCGACGGCAAGGTGCAATACACCTGCCTGCCCAATGGCAAAGGTGGCATTGTTGACGACATGCTCGTCTACCGCATCGCCGACGACCATTACTTCATGGTGCCCAACGCCGCCAACATCGACAAGGACTGGGCTTGGATGAGCCAGATTGCCGAAAAGTTCGGCATGACCCTCGGTGAAGACTTCAAGAACGAGAGCGAAGAATGGGCACAGTTGGCCGTGCAAGGCCCCAACGCCTTGAAAGCCATGCAGAAACTCACCAAAGCCAACGTCGTTGATATGGAATACTACACCTTCCAAATCATCAACTTCGCCGGCGTCGACAACATCATCTTCTCGACCACAGGTTACACCGGTTCAGGTGGTTGCGAGATCTACATCCCCGTCGCCCACGCCAAGGAGGTTTGGGACGCCGTCTTTGAGGCTGGCAAGGAGTTTGGCATCATGCCCGCAGGTTTGGGCTGCCGCGACACCCTCCGTCTCGAAAAGGGCTTCTGCCTCTACGGCCACGAAATCGACGACACCATCAGCCCCATCGAGGCTGGCTTGGGCTGGATCACCAAGTTCGTTGACGGCAACGACTTCCTCAACCGCGAAATCTTCGCCGCTCAGAAAGCCAATGGCGTGAGCCAGAAGATAGTCGGCTTCGAGATGATCGACCGTGGCATTCCGCGTAACGGCTACGAAGTGTGCGATGCCGAAGGCAACTGCATCGGTATGGTGCGCTCGGGCAGCCCGTCACCTTCGACAGGCAAGAACATCGGTACGGCTCTCGTGAAGAAGGCCTTCAGCAAGAAGGACACCGAAATCTTCATCAAGATCCGCAACAAGCTCATCAAGGCTGTTGTCGTGAAGATGCCATTTCTGCCTTAATCAAGTTTTTCTATCAAGTTCTTTTTATCAAGAATTTGGAGAATCTGAGGAAACAATCCCGTTCACTGTCCGTGAGCGGGATTTTTGTTTTTGCTATGGTTGGCGTTCTGCCAAAATTTCCGACTTTTGCAGCGGAACAATTCTTGATAAACCCAACGACATGGACGAAAAAGCAGAAAAAAGGAAGTTTTGGGGCAGCCTCATCATCCCGCTCATCATCGTGGCTTTGATGTGGTTGGTGAAAATCATCGAGGTGTCGTTTGGCATCAGCCTAAATCGATGGGGCATTACGCCCCATTCGGCAAAAGGTCTCATTGGCATCCTCACTTTGCCTTTCCTACATGGCAGCTGGGAGCATCTGCTTTCGAACTCGGTGCCCATCCTCGTATTAGGCACTGCCTTGTATTATTGCTACCCTACCCTTGCCAACCGAGTGTTGCTTATCACTTATCTCGCCAGCGGATTAATTACATGGTGCATAGGAGACCCTGAATCCACACACATTGGAGCCAGTGCGCTCGTTTACGGGCTCAACCTCTTCCTCATCGCCAGCGGATTCATTCGTGGCAACCGTTTGCTTATTGTCATTTCGCTCATCATGGTGTTCCTTTATGGTAGTTTCATTTGGGGAATGATACCCTCGTTGGCCATCCCACAAAACATCTCATGGGAAGGTCACCTCAGCGGAGCCATCATTGGTGTACTGCTGGCTGTTTTCTTGAGAAAAGAAGGACCTCAGAAAGAGGTTTATCATTGGGAAGAAGATGATGAAGATGAAGACACGGCCCTTCGACCCTTCGAGAGGCCTCACGGACTGCAAGCTCAGGGACCTGATTCTAACAATTCGACAGGCTCTGAAAGCGACGCTTCGACAGGCTCAGCGTCCGACGAAAAGCCCTATTGGGACGTGCCGATGCCCAGCAACGATGAGCTGACGGTGCAATACCGCTTCAGACGATGACATTGAAATCGGCCTTAAGCACTTCCAAAGTTTGGCGTGCAATGTCGTCCTGACCTTGAACATCGGGATGCCACCAATCTTTGTGGATATCCAAGTCGATGCATTCTATGTCATAGTGATTGGTAATGCGATGCACCGATTCAACAAGATTCAGCCGTGTTTCCTCGCTGATGCCGCCCGGACACGGAGAGGTCTCAAGAAGGAAATAAATCTTGGCATCAGGATGTTGCCGTTTCACATTGTCCAAAAGACAGGCAAGGGATGGACGGAAAGAGCACAATTGCTCTTCTGTCCAATCACTGTATACGAAGTCGCCAAAAGGTGCGTCTTGCCATACGTCGTTGGTGCCTCCAAGGATAAAAATCACATCCGGATTTCCCAAGTCATTCATACGTTTGAGGAAGGAATGACGCCCATAATAGCTCCCGCCTTCAAAATCACTAAAATTGGAAATCAGGGAACCCGAAAACGAGTTGTTTTGCTCCATAGACCATTCCATCGTAGTAGCCACCTTATGCCACCACATTTGCGAGACATCTGTCACGCCAATATCCTCATAGTGCCAACAATCGTTGGTTTCGGGATCGACATAGCCTTCAAAACTGGAATAGCTGTCACTCAAAATCGAGAAATGAATCTCGGTAGGAACATCGGTAGGATCCTCAGGCTTTACACATGATGACATCACAATAGTCAAAACTGCTGTCATTATTAAAAATAATCTTTTCATATTCAATCAATTACAATCATTTCTGTTCTACGATTCAAGGCTCGATGCTCATCGGTGTCGTTGGGAGCAACGGGGCGAGATGCACCATAGCCTTGGGCAGTCAACCGATTTCCATCAATACCATTGGATATCAAAGCATCGCGGACTGAATCAGCGCGTTCGGAAGAGAGTTTCAAGTTGTAGCTCTCGCTGCCCACATTGTCGGTATGACCTGCCAGTTCCACCTTCAAGTTGGGATTACGCTGTAAAAAGTTGGTCAGCATCTGTATGCCTTGCTGCGAGTCTTCGGTCAAGGCAGAGCTGTTGTACTCAAACTGGATGTTTTGCAGGACGACTGCATCACCTGGAGCCAGTTCCACCACATCCACAGTCGCCAAATAGTTGGCGGAATCGGAACGGATGTCCTCTGGCAATTCAAAGGTGTAAATGTCGTAGCCACCATTGCCGCCTTCCCGTTGCGAAGAGATGAAAGCCGTTTTGCCGTCGGCAGCCACAAAGAAGTTGATTTCATCTCCATTAGTGTTAATGGGGAAGCCCAAATTAACCGGCTCTTGCCATTTTCCATCCTCTCCCCTACGGCTCATGAACAGGTCGAAACCGCCCATGCCGATGTGCGTGTCGGACGAGAAATAAAGCGTGCGTCCGTCGGGATGCAAGAAAGGTGCCATCTCCGTGCCTTTAGTATTAATAGGTGTACCTACATTCTGCGGTTCTGACCAGCTACCGTCCGAATTTCGCTTGGCGCAAAAGATGTCGGCATTATTTCCCGAGCGGCGCGACACAAAGTAAAGTTCCTTGCCATCGCTACTCACGCAGGGCTGCGACTCCCAACTGTTTGTGTTAATCGTGCCTTTCAGGCTTTGAGGCATCGTCCAAACGCCGTCAATCCATTCCGAAACATATATGTCGCAGCTGGTGTCGCGTCTCCAGCCGCAACCCGTCAGGTATAGTTTCTTGCCATCGGCAGAGATGAATGCCGCTCCCGGGTCGATGTCCTCAGGAAAATCGGCGAAAGCAAGCTGTTGGGGCTCAGACCATTGTTCACCATCCCATTGGGAAGTAAAGAGAAACTCCTTTTGATAGCCGTTGTCCATGGGCATTTTGCGCGTAAACAACAGCTGCGAGCCGTCAAACGACAGCATGTTCACATATTCGTCATTGTTGGAATTAACCCCAACACCTAAGTTGTCGGGCTCGAAGGCGACAGGATGACACACCGCCCAGTCGCGGAAGGTGGCTTTTGCCAACAGTTCATTGGCCGTGGCATTATTGGGAGCGTTGTTGAAGCCTTTCGACAAGTACCAGCGTAGCAGGACCATTTCACGCTTGTAACTGCCACGCATGTCATAAAGACGTGCCAAGGTGATGGCCGCTGGCGGAAACAGCAGCGAGTCGGACGAAAGGGCGTTTTCATAACCCAACAAGGCCAAATCATAGTCTTTCGTTTCCATCCCGACCTCACCCTCCAAGAGCCAAGCCTCGGCATAGTTCGGGTCTTCCACCACGGCTTTCAACAGCTGCTGATGGGCTTTTTGATAGTCGCGTCTCTGAAAAGCTTCTTCCGCTGCCTCGTAGGCTTTCATCGCCTTCTTCGGATGCTGGGCAAAAGCGGTGGAAACTAACGCCACGAACAACAATATTATCGTTATACGCTTCATCTTCTCCTACTTTTAAGTACTTTGGCAATCCATTTTCTGAAATCCACCTCAAACAACCTTGCCGTCATGGTTGGTGAGGTCTCGGCGGTGACGAAACACCGTCCGTCATCGAAGATGCAGATGCCTTCGGTTTGCGCCCCAGCCAATTGTGGCATCTCGAAGCGGCGATGCGTGAGCTTCACTCCTGCCTCGTCGAAATCGAAGATGACATACATGAAGGGTTTCCAGATGGTTTTTACATAACCTACGATGACTAAAATATGGTTTTTCATGTCGTAGTCGGCACCCGTAATCAGACCTTGCGAGTCGAAGCCGTTGACCACTTCTGCCACATACTTCCCAGGTGTTTTCGGCAAGCGATACAGCCGTGTCGTGCCTGTCTCCCAGCCTTTACTGAGCAGATAAAGGTTATCATCGGTGACAAACATGGCTTCACAATCGAAATCGTGAATCTTGCGTTTCGAGAAGTCAGTTTGATCGCCAAAACTGAAAGTGATGGAATCCACTTTGATGGTCACATCCCCATTGTCAGGAATGGCGGAAAGAGGAAACGTATAGATGCTCAAGTCCTTACGGTTGCCCTTATTATTTCCCATATTGCCGACGAAGACCGTCTCGCCATCGGTGCAAACATCTTCCCAATCCTTGTTTTTCACATTCTTGAGCGTCAGTTTCTGCACTACCTGAAATGTGGTGGTGTCGAGGGCATAAAGTATTGGTTTGCCGCCGCTGTCGTTGTGCGTCCAAAGGCGATCATTATGAAAGAAAAGGCCTGACGTTTCACGCACCTCCTCTGGCAACTCGGCTTTCAGCTGCGGGAAAAACAGCGGCCAGAAGTCAGTCGTGTTCCTCTCCTGCGCCATAGCCGGCGAGAGCAACAACAATAGCAGACTAATGATAATTACTTTCTTCATAACAGAGAAATCTGACGCAAAAATAAAAAAAATGTTGGAACAGCAAAAAGCCATTCCAACATTTATTAAGCGAATGATCCGCTCTTATTTTACCACCACTTTCTGTACCTTCACGCTTTCAGCATTGACGAGGCGGAGCATGTAGATGCCGGAAGCAGCGTTGACGTTGACGTTACTGCAACCGTTGATGCTTTCGGTCTTCATAATGCGACCGTTAATGTCAACAACTTGTAGTGTGGCTTCACTTTCATTGTTAATAACAAAACTACCGTTGCTGAAGAAGGCGAAGTTGTCGTCGTTGCCGTTGTTGCCAGTGGCAAACACGAGCTTGAAACGGCTTTCATAATCCGTGGTCTTGGCCATGAAGCTATAGCTCGGGTTGGCGAGCAGGTCGGTCTCGATGCCAGTCATATTATCAATAAGGTGGAGATAGGCAAAGCTCACTTCTTCGTTGGTGAAGCTGAGGGTATAAGTGCCGTTGCTCTCGGCCTTGAAGTTGACAGGGATGGCCCCCATCTCTTCGCTATTGACCACGGCATAGTCGACATTGTCCTGCGGGATGTAGACCTTGGTGCTGCCACTGCGGAGTTTCATTTTTGGCAATTGGTTGCCTTCGTCGAAGCGAACGATGGCTCGATCGAGGAAACTGCCCCTGTTGTTAGAGAGGTCCAAGATAAGCTTGGAGACATTACCAGGAGCTGTGGTGCTGAAGGTCAGTATCTCCTCGTTTTCGTTAGCGACGACGAAAATGCCGTTCATGGCTCCGATGGGAGTGTTACCGCCGGTTTCGGGAGTGAAATCGCCAGCATTCTGCATGGAATAGAAGGAGCGTCCAGTGGGCAGATAGGCGTCATCTGTGAAAGGATTGCCCACAAGGTTCCAGTCGGGGAAGTCTAAACCATCCGTTTTATTTACCTTGGTCAACGTGACTTCACCGTTGCCGCTGTAGGGATAACCCGTGAAGGTCAGTGTCGTACCTACGCTGTTGGCATAGAGGTAGCCCTTGCCGGAAACAAGGTCGAACTGATAGTGGTTGCTTTCATTATTCTCCCAGTTCTCCCATTCCAACGACGCGGCCTGGTTGAAACGATAGAGGTCGTATTCGTTGACGAGAAATCCGTTCTCAACCGTAGGCGTTACCGCATCACTCAGCGGAGAAGCAATGAGGTAGTAGCCACCATCGCTCTCTCCGTAGCCCTCTATCACCTTTGTGTAGCTTTCGGGTATCATGAAATTCAAAACGACCGGATCCCTTAAGCTGCCCCACATTTCGTTTTCATACCATGTCAAGACAATATCGCACGAGTCATACTCCTCATCATTGGTTCTATCGTATAGTTTAAAAGAAATCTCCTCTCCTGGTTCACCTTGAACAGTAATCATCAACATATTTGTAAAGGAAACATTAGGTTCGTTAATTAACACCCATCCATTTTCCATGCTGCCAACTGCACGGCATACACCATTGCTGTTAAAAGCGCCAACTTCCCAATTGGCCCTATCTTCAATATTCACCCCATTTATTTGAACAATGGCGAATAACACGGCGTTACCTTGAGTAGCATGATCATCCACAATCCAATGGTTTCTGGAGGCAAACTTCAGCATAAAACGTGACTCCGCGTCACCCGCGCTGGCAACAAAGGTATAGCTCGAAGTCTCAAGCAGGTCGATGTCGTCACCTGTGAGATTGTCGACCAAGTGTAGATAACCCATCTCTATGTTTTTCGGATTCACACTGAGGGTGTAGCTGCCGTCGGTTCTTGCCTTGAAGTTGACCGGCACCTCCCCTTGGCCATCGCTGTGAACCATGGCAAAAGCTTCATCCCCTTGAACAATGGAAATATTGGTACTCTCCTCATCGAGCATGAATTTCTCCAACTGAAAGCCTTGGTTGAAGTCAATGACGGCACGGTCAATGACTCCGTTGCTCCTGTTGCTCGTGAGGTTCATCACCAAAGTGGCTGGATTGCGGTTAGGCACATCCGTTGAGAAGATCAGCGTCTCGGGGTTGGTTTCAGCGACAACGAAGATTCCTTCCATCGCATCAACTGCCCTGGTACTGGGACTTTCAACTATGATAATCTCCGAGGTAAACTCATTCATGTAATAGTATGGTTTAGTGATATAGGCGGGATCCGGGAAAGGATTGCCCACAAGGTTCCAGTCGGGGAACTCCAAACCTGGCGCTTCTTCTGTCTTGGTCAACGTGACTTCACCATTGCCGTTATATGGACGGCCAGCGAAGGTCAAGGTAACAGTGTTCTTTTTGGCATAAAGATAGCCCTTGCCATTGACGAGGTTAAAGCCATCCGCTTTATAGTTAATCCATTCCAAAACAGCACCCTGGTCGAAGGCATAAAGATCATAGTTGACGTCATCATCACCTGTGAGAATCATTCCATCGATTGTGGTAGGATCAACTTCGCTGGCAAGTGGAGAAGCAATGAGGTAATACCCCTTGGCGTTATCACCGTAGCCCACAATCAACTTATCGAAAGATGGAGTCGTAAACTCAAGGAGAGTAGGATTCAAAGCGTTACTTACCTGATCGGATGAACCAGTGGTAGTATATGTGTAAGGGCATTCAGCATATTCTATTCCGGTACTATGGTCATAACATTTAAAAGTGACGATTTCCCCGTGACCAGTAAATTGACCTTGCAATAATGCCTGATAAACCCTATCTTGATAATAGGGTTGGACTCGTGTAACGTACCTACAGGATCCATCAACAAACTCGGCAACTTCAATGTCATAAGAGGTCTGAGCGACACCGTCAATGCGAACCTCACACCAAAACATTGCTATGGAAGAGCCCGTCACTCCGTCAGGAGTGAAATAGTTTTCTTGGTTTTCTTGGGCATGCATCATGCCCATAAATAGAAATGATACGATTAGTAAGAACCAGTTTTTTTTCATTTTTTAAGACAGAATTTATGTTTATAATTGATTTTCAAAAAAGCGTGCAAAAGTACAAAATAATTCAATATCAATTCAATAGAAATTCATTTTTTTTCTAAAACTACAGGAAAATAAAAACTCTTGCTTTCTGAAGAAGTTGATTTATAGATGTAGCCTTTGCCTGGTTCAAATTTACTAAACGTGCCAATCCAATTGCCGTCGGAATACATGGCAATGCCCGTCATCGACTTAATGAAATCGCCGTTGTTTGGGACAAGGCCTGATAGAGCTTGGTTGAGGCTCATAGACTGCGCCAATGGGTAACCTATCCAGTTGAAGCCGGGTGCCAAAGTAACAGGATGAGTTGATGGGTCAATAGGTGTACCTCTTACGACCAGTTCCAACTCGGTGCTTGATTCCAACATATACATTTTTATTGGATCGAAGGTCTCCAAATTGCCATCCCAACCATAATTAGGCAAATACGAAATGGCACCATCCGAAGTAACCACACTGAGACCTTTATCACCCAAAGCCACCTTAAGTTGCTCCAAATCAATGTCAAGATAAGTCGACCACCAATTCCATCCACGAGAAATGGTGATGGTTTGCTCAACAAAGTCAGATCCTTCTTCAACCTCGAAATGATGAGGTTCAACGGCTCCAAAACTCGGTTGCGAATAGCGGTGACCCGACTCATCGGCTCCGTAGACATAATAATCCACAGATGATCCGTAATGGTAACCTTTGATATAGCCGACATATTCATACGGATTGCCCGTGGCGGTCATCTTTGCAGTTTGGTATGCGCCACCATCGATGCGGTAATACACCAAAAGCGAATCTTGCTTGAGGTTTTCTCCGCTGTAGGCGATGAATTTGGAAGTGATGGCGATGGAATCCTGCATGGGCTGTTCACCAAAAATCACATTGCGATGGTCGACAAAGAGCATGTCGAAGTCCATCACACCACGGGTGCGGCAATGCAAAGCATCCGTGTTTTGCCATCCTGTACTGTAATTGCTGTTGGTGACACCGATAATCTCATATCCAGGCAAAGCCTGCTGGTAAACAGCCAAAGCATTATTGTTATAGGTGCTGTTGCTGCCCAAAGGAACAAAAACCGTATTGTTGAGAATCAAACTGTTAGTATAGGGTGCCAAAGTGGATCCACCTGGTTCGTAAACACGGTAAACCTTATAAGGATAGCCCCAGCAGCAGTTGGTATTGGCAAAAAATTCAGCCACTTGCTCGTATTCATCATATTGGCTGTTGGATTCGGGCAGTTGGGCAATGAGAATCTTGTCGGGAGCCAACAGTTTGCCCCAGCAGTCCACATGGGCGATGTAGTCGCCTTGTGGGTCGATGGTGATGTGATAAGGATCGATGCCGAGGTAGTCACGCATTTTGTTACGGACATTGGTTTCGTTGTTGTTGTTTTCATTCAAGATAAGTTCATCGGAAACACCAACTCCACGACCATCCTCCATCATGTTACCACCCGTATGCGTCAGGTTCATACCATAAACAGTGAGTCCCAACTGTTGTCCCATGTATATTGGAACCATGTTGTCGTTTTGGCGGGGACGGTTATACACATTGTCCACAATGGCCGGTTCAAGGTCATTAAAAATGTACCAAGGTCCATAGTCGCGCACCCAATAAGAATCCGTCGACATATTATAATAGGTAATATTGTTCATGTTGCAACCAGCATTTTGGAAAGTGCTATTGGCACTATTCTGTTGGCTTGAAGTTACCAAAACATATACCTTGGTACGTTCAGAGAGTTGTTTTACAAAGCTGGTAGGAATGCCCAGCGGATAACGGATGGTGACCGCTTGCATAGGCTCAAACTCGGCAGGGAATCGGACATAGTCACCCGAAGGCGGGTTAGTCTCGTTAAAAAGGACACTGCGTTCTTTGGAAAGCATTTCCTCTTCCGAGAGATAATGCAACTTTTTCCAATCAGGTTTCTTTGTGTCTTGTGCAAAAATCAAAACATTGCCAAAAATCAAAATAAAGGCCAAAAAAATAAATTTCAGTTTTTTCATAACCAAATAAAAAATGCAACAGTGTTTGCTCAAAAAGAAAAAATGGGCTGAAGCTCACTTTGGAACTCCAGCCCTAAATCATTTATTTCACTACTAGTTTTACAAAATGAGTGGTCCCATTTCTGTCAGTGATCTTGATAGTATAGACTCCAGCAGTTGGCAAACCTGCCATTGAAAAACGGGTACCGGAAAGAGTTTCGGTACGGACCCTTGTTCCAAGGGCGTTAAACACCTCGACACTGGCGTCGTTAATCTCGATGTCTGCAGGTATCTCCATGCTGAAAGCCTGACCTTTGTCAACAGGATTGGGGAAGATGCTTAGGCTGTTGCTATTGACATGGAGAACGAAGGGGTTCTGCAAATCACCGACCAAAGCGTCAGCGATGAATACGATTTCCTCCTTCACCTCGCGTTGAATGTCACCGTCGAGAATCCTAAAGCTGATAGGCTCATTTGACTCGCCGTGGATAGTCATAAAGGCGATGTAGCGTCCCATCTCTGGAATGAGTTGTAGACGCATGCTGCCACGACATTCGTTACCAGCAAAAGCGCCAATCTCGATACCGTCATTAAAGGCCTCAGCCCCGTCAATTTCCACCACGGCCATCACATTCATGTTGTTCGCGAAGCGAGACGACTCAGGTGTCCAGTAGTTATCTTCAATTGTAATGCTGGCCTTTGCTCCACCTTCTCCGTTAGCCGGATAATAGAAGGTTTTTTCAGTAGAGGCATAGGAATAATACTTGTATCCTTGTCCAGGTTCCATAGTAAATTCGCTCAACCAAGAAGAGCCGCCCCATGTCGCCATTTGATTCTTAGACTTGATGATGTCACCAAAAGCTGGGGTAAGATTTGCGAGGGCTTCACTGACGCTCATGCTCTGTTGGACAGGATAACCAATCCAGCTCCAACCATTTTGATTGATAGTAACAGGAATTTCGGTGGGGTTGAGCGGTAAAGCGCTCAGTGTGAACTCAACTTCTTGACTCACGCTAATCTCGAGCATCATTGACGGGTCAAGAGCATTCAAATTGCCGTCCCAACCCAATCCTTCAAGATACGAAACCGAACCGTTTGTTGACAAGATGGTGTTGCCATAGTTGCCCAATGCTGTCTCAAGGTCGTTGAGGCTAATGTCGAGGTTGGTCGACCACCAGCTCCAGCCTTGTGACAGGATAATCTGCTGTTCAGGCTGTTCAGGCTCGGACACCACACCGCTCAGGCTGACGCTACCAATGAAGTTGTTGCCAGCAGTTGCATTGAGTGTGCCACTATAGCTGCCTGCCTCGAGACCCTCAGCCATGCGAACGTAGACCGTGGCGGGAGTGATGGTGACAGGCATCTCAATAGTGATGGCGGCATCGGTATCGAGCACGAAGTCGTCAACATTGATATAGAACTGGTCACTGCAATTGAAGTGACGCACAGCGATATAGCCAGTTTGTCCTGCAAAAGCACTCAGGTCAACTGAGAAATGCTTCCAATCGCCACTCGACAAAGTCCATTCGCCTAACATGGTGAAGCTGCTCGCGTTGGTATTTGTGGTGGAGACCAAAATAGCAAAATGCTCGGCAGGATAGGCGGCCTGTTGTGGATGTGCCCACATGGAGAACGAACCGCCAAGGGTTACCTGAGGTGAAATCAGCCAGTTGTCGGGGGTTAATACTCCAGCATTGTTGTCGTATGACTGTGAGTAAACAATACCCGTTGAGCCGTCATGACCACCAAAATCGGTGTTATGCGTCCAGTTGTATCCGTCCCCATCAGCATCAGCGACAGTCCAGCCTTGCAAACCATCTTCGAAGTCCCAGGTTTGCACATCACGGTTGCGCTTGCTCGTTTCGCGAGGAATAACAACGGATGAAGCGTAAGTGCCATTCTCGTTCAAGCTGATTTCGAAGTTGGCGGGAGCAGTAACGGTGATGTCATTGCTGAGGTCAACGCCAACAATGCCAAACTTGTAAGTAGCCGACGGGCCTTGGCCTTCCTCATAGCTGAAGTCGTCAATTTCATCAGGCGACACGGTTAGCGATTCGGCGCTGCCCGGAACCTTGATGGTGAACTTAATCTGGTTGTTGGAAGTAGAACGAGTTCCAGTGGTGCTTTCAAGTTGATTGGAGTAGCCAATAACACTGCTATAGTCAGTGGCACTATTGCCTGTACTATAGACATACATGGCTCTGTTAGCTCCAGTGCTATATGTGCTAAATGCCCTAGAATTATTACCTACCTGCGTAGTGGTTTTGTCCACGACGCAAATATTAAGATTGCTCGTGCCATCATATTCGAAAGGTGTATCTAAAGTGATGGTAGCCCAATTGTTAGTGAAGCTAACACTACCCGAATACACCTTGGCTACCGAACCCATGACCTCCCAATCCGTGGTGGAACTAAAAGCTGTCTTGTCAGTGTGAGCCATGTAAATGTCGAGATTACGGGTAACACTTCCATTGGCTTTGAACGCTATAGCGGTGATTCTACCATTATAACCAATCTCGGCGGCAGTGTAAATCTGCTGCGTAAGGGAATGACAAATAGTTCTCCTATAAACATAAGTTGGGAGATATGAATTTGTGCTAGTGCCGTTACCAACGGTTTGCTCATGCTCCTCTTCCGTCACGAAAACGGCCATCACGGTCACATCGCTTGAAGGCATAAAGAACCAACTGTTATTCACCACTGCGATCACATCCCTCGGGCTGCCGGTCTTATAAACATACCAGGCCTCAAAGACGCAACCATTATTAGGTGTAGCAGTCAAAGTAACAACATCGCCAGGTTGCAGTTGTTCAGTATGGTCAGCGCTTACAGTGCCATTAGGAGTTTGGTTCAGAGTGACCATGAAACCTTGTGAGAAGGCGGCAGTCACAGTCACATTGCTCTCAGGCATGGTGAACTGGTCGTTGGTCACCACAACAGTTTGGTTGTTGGCATCAACCACATTCCATTCCACAAAGAAATAGCCGCTCTCTGCCGCGACACTCAAGGTAACCACATCGCCAGGATAAGCTGTTGCCAGGTCAGCAGTGATGGTGCCACCCTCGACTTGGTTGACGGTGACATTGTACTGAGGTATCTCTTCGAAGATGGCCGTGTAAGTAGCGGCATTGTTCACTTGGAAAGTGTAAGGATTGGCTGTGGAAACGATGTCACCACCCAGCTGCCATCCAGCGAAAATATAGTGCTCGTTAGGTGTGGCAGTCAGCGTACAGTTGCTGTTTTCATAATAGGTGCCAGCGCCAGTGACATTACCACCCACTGCGGGACTGGCATTGACCGCGATACTATATTGTTCACCACTGCCAGGAATGACGGTGCCGATGAGTGCGACCGTGGCTGAAGTTGTGCTCGAAGTCAAGGTCAGGTTGCCGTTACATGTGCCAGGAGTGTTGGAGTTCAGGCGGACATATACATTGGAACGAACGCTACCGTTGGAAGGTGTCAATGTCAACGAACTATTGTAAGTGCCATTTTGCGTGGCGCATACCTCATAGCCATTGGGAGCTGTGATGGTAAGGTTGGTTTGGAGGTTGTTTCCAATAACGGACATGCTTTGCGGCTCGGAGGCCATGCCTGCAATGGCGTTGAAGCCGCTCAAACTCGTGGGTGACACAGAGAGATAGCCTTCGGCGCTCGGAACTTCTTTGGTAAGCATTATCTGGTTATTGCTCGTAAGAAGGTTGTTATTGGAGGAGGCGGAAATTGAGGCAGGATTAAAGTCCGTATCATCTTGATATGTATAGTGTGCTCTGTTTGCACCTGTTGAATACACATAGAAAGACATTTTACTGCTAACCCAAGAATCGGAGTTGTCGTCAACGGTGATGAGCAGGTTGTCCGTGCCGTTATACTCAAAAGGTGTGTCAAGAGGTATGACATTCCAGCCTGTCTGACCAAATGTCTGATAACCTTGAACGACACGATAGCTTGTGCCTTGTGCTACCCAGTCGGAGGTGGAGGAGAAACTATTCTTGGAAGTGTGCGACATATAAATGTCTATTGTCCTTTGATTAGGATTTGCTGAAACATAGAATGCAATTTGGGTGATTGTTCCAGCCTCACCTACCTCGGCTTTAGTATAGATTTGTTGTGTCAGACTAAAATCATAATAGTTATAGGTGGGAATATATTGGCTTGTACTCGTTCCGCTACCAATAGTCACATCGCCACCTGCTGGCTTGCTGAAAATGGCACTCACGGTGACAGGATAGTTGGGCATGGTAAAGCTATTGCCGCTCACGCTAACGGTGGTATTCACATCGCCAGTCTTATAGACAACCCAGCTTTCAAAGTTGTAACCGCTGGCAGGTGTAGCCGTCAGGTTGATAGTGTTGCCTTGAAGGGCATACACAGGGTCGGCACTGATGGTGCCATTCATCACCGAGGCCAAAGTGACTTGCAAGCCTGGGACGAAGGTGGCAGTCACAGTCACATCGCTCTCAGGCATGGTGAACTGGTTGTTGGTCACTGTGATGCTGTGGTTGTTAGCATCTCTCACATCCCATGCAGAGAGGCAGTAACCCATTTCGGGAGTGGCGGTCAGCGTTACCGTCGAGTTGGCATAGGCCTGTTCAGGGGCGCTGATAGTGCCGTGTTGAGGTTGGGTGCAAGAAATGTCGTATTGCGTGCCACCAACAACACTGATGGTGCCAAAATAGGGCTGGTATTGTTGACGGGTGACAACCACATAGAGTGTGCCATAAGTAGGAATGGCATTGGTGAAGTTCACGGTAGCAACGCCCGATGAATTGGCCTCGGCAACGCCGTAGATGACCGAGCTATTGTCGGTAACGGAGACATAGGAACCCGCCAAAGCGTTAACCGTAATGGAGGAAGTACCAGGGGTGACCGTACTGGGTATCGTCACGGTGTTCGTTTCCGGCTTGGTGATATAAGGCATAATAGAACCGTCACCAAAGGTGTGGTAGAACTGGAAGTAATAGTGAGCAGAGTTGTTGCAGTTACCATCAGTGATGCCACTAGTGGTGTTACCATTGGTGACGGCTTGCTGCACGGCGAGGTTACCGACATAAAGTAATCCCGATGCCGAGTTCCAGTATTGGTCTTGGAACATAACATCGTAAACGCCTTTCGATGAGGCTGTGTTTGTAGGATAATTGCCTGCCGAATATGAGTGCGCTCCGACTGCCCAGTAGAAGTCTTCATACCAATAGGAATAAGGAGAGCAACCTACGTAAACCACAGCACCTGCGTTAGGCACGCGAATCATCGTTTCTGCAAAGCAGGCATTGGTACCTATGGCAGAACCAGGTGAATAGGTGGTCATGGTGCTGTTGAAGTTACCCGTCAAGCAGCAGTTGCCGACACCAAAGAAATACTTGCCTGTGTTGGAAAGCGTGGCCACTTGGGCTGCTGTCATCAAAGGTTGAGTCCATTCCTGCTTGTCGCCATGGGCAGTGTAGTTCAAGAAGCACACACCGTTGTTGATGCCTTGGTAAACACCATTGTTGCTGCCACTGTAACCTTGAGATGACGATGTTGAAACCGTAGCACTAATGGTGCCGCTGCCAAAGCCACCATACGTGGTGTTGCTTGACTTGAAGTAATAGTTTGTACCGTAGTTGATGGTCGGTTTGGCAACTTTAGGTGTCCAGTTCGAATCCCAACCGCCAACGAGGATAACATTGTTCAAATAATTGCCACCATCAGAAAACTCATATTTTTCATAAGTTAACACCTTATTAATATAGTTGGTCAAGTGTGTGGTGTTCTCCACCGAAATACGGCTATAGTACATGTCGGGGAAGTAGTTGGTTGTATTGGAAGTCGTGAAGTTGACAGCAGCGTAGCCAAGGTCGGAAGCACAGTTTCCAATGTCGGAATCTATGTTTTTGTTCATGTATTGAGGAACCTGTCCAGTGTCACCAATCACAATCAGATAAGTGTAGGCATTGCCATCCGAGACAGATGCATTGTATTTTGTCTTGATGAAGTTTTGTATGTTAGTGGCTGTCGTTCCTGTCTCATCGGTATAGTGGATGTCAACATAATAGCCCTTCTGCAATTTCCACTCCAACCAGCTATTAAGAGCTGCGTTGTTCTTGAAGCCCGAATAGCAAATCACGAGCATCTTAACAGGTGTGTTGTAAAGATCGGGATGGTCGGTATAGACATCCGCTACAGCTCTGCCATTGAATAGCTGTGCATAAACGGGTTCAAAAGCTGGGCTGTAAGTCTTCAGCAGCATGTCTTCGGTAGCTTGTGTATCGGCGCCATCGAAGTGAACGGTAACTTCAATGTCATTGAACACACGGATGGTGTTGTTGACGGGGTCATAGCTCATGGGCTCGATGATCATCGTTCCAAGTTGGATGCCACGCATCCTGCCTTCCACATTGACAACCGCTGTGGGTTCAGAACGCAAGCCACGAGTTTGGTAAGCAGCATCATTCATGATGAATGGCACGTCTTCCGGTTTTTGGTCTTTACGCACAGAGGGTTGGCGCGGCACCAAAGTCTTCATGTCGTAGTCAGCAAGACGATAGTCTGTGACGCTGTAGCTCGTGACTTCAATGCGCGGGGTGGCACCGAAAGGAACGGCGATAAGTTCATTCACGACGGGAATCTGAGGATCACCCACATTGCCGCCGAGTACAGTGTTGGGCAGGCTGAGCCATGAGAAAGTCCCACGCTCACTTTCGTAATCCTGCGCTTCGATAGTAGAGAACGAAAACGAAGCCTTGAGGCTCGTCATGTCGCTCTTCACACATTCGGCCTTATTGGCTGAACGTAGCTGGAGAGTTTGCTGTGCCATTGCAGTGACGCAAAATGCCACCAACAGCATTGAAAATAACAGTCTTTTCATCATATTAATTATTAGAATTATTAGGTTAGTTTTTTTCAAGGGTACAAATGTCGGAATTTTTTATTGATTATCAAGGTGTAAAAGCTCAAAAAAATTCAAATTCTCGCATTTTTAATGTTAAAAAGCGAGAATTTGAACTTGTTCTCCATAAACAAAGGCGTATTTGTCTTATGACATATACAACCTTATTTTATTTAGGATAAATTTCTCCTTTGGCTGCCTTCAACGTGTTTTGCAGCAAGGAAACGATGGTCATGGGGCCCACTCCACCAGGGACTGGAGTTATCTTGGAGGCCACTTTGTAGACCTCGTCGTAGTCCACGTCGCCCATGATTTTGTAACCCTTCGGGCTGGTGGCATCTTCGATGCGGTGGATGCCCACGTCGATGACCACGGCACCAGGTTTCACCATGTCGGCAGTCACGAAGCCCTGCTTGCCGATGGCAGCCACAAGAATGTCGGCATTACGACAGATGTCGGGCAAGTTCTTGGTACGGCTGTGGCATAAGGTCACTGTAGAGTCGATGCCCTTGCGCGACATGAGGATGGCCATGGGCGTGCCCACAATGTTGGAGCGGCCCAAGACGACCACATTCTTGCCCACGGTCTCAATGCCAGAACGTTTGATGAGTTCCATGATGCCATTCGGTGTGGCGGGAATATAACAAGGCAAGCCCAACATCAAGCGGCCTGCATTGACGCTGGTGAAGCCGTCCACGTCCTTCTCAGGCTTGATGGCGGCGATGACCTTGTTCTCATCGATGTGTTTGGGCAGCGGCAACTGAATAATATAGCCGTTGATTTCGGGGTCGTTGTTGAGGAACTCGACCATATCGAGCATCTCTTTTTCCGTCGTGCTGACGGGCAAGCGATACACCGACGAAGTCATGCCCACCGAGTGGCAGGCTTTTTCTTTCGAGGCCACGTAGGTCTTGCTGGCGCCGTCGTCGCCCACGATGACCGCTGCAAGATGCGGAGCGGCGATGCCCCTATCAATCATTCCAGCGACTTCAGCCGCTATCTCTTTCTTTATCTGTTCAGAGATGATTTTACCATCAATAATCTTATCCATAATTATAAATTTTGAATCTTGAATTTTGAATTTTAAATCAACGCCGTTTCATCGCTCCAGCCATGCGCATCAGCTTCTTGCCACCACCTGTGGTCATCATACGCATCATCTTGGAGGTTTCCTCAAATTGCTTTACAAGACGATTGACTTCAACAATTGAGGTGCCGCTACCGTCAGCGATACGCTTGCGGCGCGTACCGTTGAGCAGTTTCGGGTTCTCGCGCTCGGCGGGCGTCATCGAATAGATGATGGCCTCGATGCTCTTGAAGGCGTCGTCGTCAATCTCTTCGCCCTTCAAGGCTTTGTCCATGCCAGGAATCATGCTGGCAAGGTCCTTCAGATTACCCATCTTCTTGATTTGCTGGATTTGTTTCAGGAAGTCGTTATAGTTGAATTCGTTCTTGGCCAATTTCTTCTGCAACTTGCGGGCTTCCTCCTCGTCGAATTGCTCTTGGGCACGTTCAACGAGAGAAACGATGTCGCCCATGCCGAGGATACGGTCGGCCATGCGCTTGGGATGGAACACATCGAGGGCATCCATCTTCTCACCGATACCGACGAACTTGATGGGCTTCTCCACCACCGAACGGATAGTGAGAGCCGCACCACCACGGGTGTCGCCGTCCAACTTGGTCAGCACCACACCGTCGAAGTCCAAGCGGTCGTTGAAGGCCTTGGCCGTGTTCACGGCATCCTGACCTGTCATGGCATCGACCACAAACAAGGTCTCATGCGGATGCACCGCTTCCTTGATGTTGGCGATTTCATTCATCATCTCCTCATCGACGGCCAAACGACCAGCGGTATCGATGATGACGACATTCTTGCCTTGACTCTGAGCGTGCTTGATGGCGTTTTGCGCAATCTGCACTGGATTCTTGTTACCTTCCTCGCTATAGACTTCAACCTCAACCTGTTGACCCAACACCTTCAACTGCTCGATAGCAGCCGGACGATACACGTCGCCAGCCACCAGCAACACTTGCTTGCTACGTTTACGCTTCAAATAAGAAGCCAACTTGGCCGAGAAAGTGGTCTTACCAGAGCCTTGCAGACCCGCAATCAAAATAATGCTCGGCTGGCCTTTCAGGTTAATATCGACGGCATCGCCACCCATCAGTTCGGCCAACTCGTCGTGCACAATCTTAACCATCATCTCGCTCGGTTTCACCGCAGTGAGAATCTCCTGGCCGAGGGCTTTTTCCTTAATGTTATTGGTGACATCCTTGGCAATCTTATAGCTGACGTCGGCATCCAAAAGGGCGCGACGGATTTCCTTCATCGTATCGGCCACGTTCACCTCAGTGATATAGGCCTGTCCTTTAAGGACTTTGAACGAACGTTCTAGTTTTTCGCTTAAACCTTCAAACATTTTTTCTGAAATTTTGGCGCAAAAATAATAAAAAATAGTTTTCCATATTGCACGGCATGGAAATTGTGGCTATCTTTGCAGCATAAATGCGATAAAAAATGAAACGCAAAAACCCTATTGATGAAGCGAGGCGGTATGTGGAAAATGCCCGTAAGACCTTGAAAGAAAATGGAGAACTTGATACCGAACTGAACATCTATCAAGATGACAAATATGTAAGAGCAGCGGGAAATTACTTGTGGCTCGGCGTTTTAATGGCTCTTGATGCAGTTTTTCATGTCAGGGAAGACCGCCGTACCCGTGTTGATATCAAAGACTATCGAGATGCAGTTGGGAAACGCGACAAAAAGTTGTTAGCCTTGATAAACAGCGGTTATGACGTCTTGCACCTTTACATGAATTATGACGGCAATCAGTCAAAAGGAGTCAGCGACGAAGGTTTTCGCCTCGCCAACAATATCATCGACCGTTGTGCGGTGTTAGTGAATTAAATGTGTCAGTATTATACTGAAAGAGCTTCAACTACAACGAGTTGAGGCTCTTGATTTTTTATAAATGAAATATTAAGTCCATGATAAAAGATAATATAGAGAAAATCAGGGCGACATTGCCCGATTCGGTAACCCTTGTTGCGGTCAGCAAAACCAAACCCGTCAGCGACTTGCAGGAAGCCTACGATGCCAACCAACGCATCTTTGGCGAAAACCATGCCCTTGAAATGCGAGACAAGCACGAAGCCTTGCCAAAAGACATCCAATGGCACTTCATCGGCCATTTGCAGACCAACAAAATCAAATACATCATCCCTTTCGTCACGCTCATCCACAGTATTGACTCGGCCAACCTGCTCGAAGCCGTCAACAAGGAGGCCAAGAAGCACGACCGTGTGGTGGATTGCCTGCTGCAATTCCATATTGCACAAGAGGAAACCAAATTCGGCCTCGACATGGAAGAAGCACGGCAACTGCTTGATTCAGAAGCATTCAAAGCAATGCAGAACGTGCGCATCTGTGGCGTGATGGGCATGGCCACCTTTACCGACGACGAGGCCGAAATCCACAAGGAATTCAAACATCTGAGAACGATATTTGACACCTTGAAGACGGAATATTTCGCCGACCAACCTCAGTTCAAGGAGATTTCGATGGGCATGTCGGACGACTATCCGATTGCTGTTGAAGAAGGTGCGACCTTAGTTCGTGTCGGCAGCAAGATTTTTGGAGCAAGAAACTATAATGTTTAAATAGGACGATGGCCTATAGCCTATGGCTTATGGCTTGCTTCACCCAAAATGTTGAAGTCAGCACATTTCACCTTAGCGAGCCATTGGCCATTAGCCATCGGCCATAGTCAGAAAAAGGAATAAATGGAATCCCTAATACCATTACTACTCCTCGCCGTGGGTTTCGTCGCCTTGATTTTAGGCGCCAATTGGCTCGTCAACGGAGCATCCAGCATCGGCGTGCGTGCCAAGCTGTCGCCGCTTATCATCGGCCTTACCATTGTGGCCTTCGGCACCTCGTTGCCTGAAATGATTGTCAACATATTCTCGTGCGCCAAAGGCAGTCCAGGCTTAGCCATCGGCAACATCATCGGCAGCAACACGATGAACATCCTGCTCATTCTCGGTGTGAGTTCGATGATTTGGCCCATCGACGTAAGCCGTGTCTCTATCCGCCGCGACATCCCCGCTGGTTTCATCGCTACGCTCGCCATCACCTTGATGGCCAATGACTTTTTCACTGGTAGCGCCTGCACCGTCAACTGGATGGATGGCATTGCCCTGCTGCTCATGGGCTTCGCCTATCTGCTGTTGACCGTACTGAAAAACGACCCGTTGGAAGAAATCGAAGATGTTCAAACAGCCATGCCATGGGGCAAGACGATAATTTCGTTGGTGGTCGGCATTGCAGGTTTGTATATTGGCGGCGAGCTCGTCTCACGCAACGCACAGGTGTTGGCCCGCAACTGGGGTATGAGCGAAGGCACCATCGGACTCACCGTGGTGGCCACTGCTACATCCTTGCCCGAACTTATCACTTCCATCGTCGCTGCTTTGAAGAAAAACTCTGGCATCGCCATCGGCAACGTATTGGGTTCCAATATCATGAACATCTTTATGGTGTTGGGAGTCAGTGCCCTCATCACACCCTTGCCTTTCGAGCCTATGATGAACCATCAATTGATGATCCTTTTTGCAGCCAACGTCTTGATGCTGCTCCTTGTCTTTATAGGTAATGGCCGTAAGATTGGACGCTGGGAAGGAGCCTTGTTAGCATTGGGATACATCGGGTTCATGTGGTTTTCGTTGGCCATGCAATAAATCTTTGTTTCCGACTGCCGTGACACGACAGCCCGACAACCTTTTGATGTGCAAGGCTGTCGCAATTTTGGCTGCCGCAAAAAAAAGACTCGCCCCAACGAGCGAGTCTTTCATTTTCTTTCATTTAAGTCTCTATCAGTCAGCCAGTTGGAAGGCGGTCTTCACTGCTTCGTAGTTGCTGTAGTCAACATCGCTGCGGTCTTTGTAGACAGTAGCTTCGATGGCCACAACCTTGAATCTGTGTGTGCCTGGGCGTACCTGCCACAAGTCGCTTTCCGTCCAAAACAGGCTCACTCCACCGTCACTAAGTGTGGCGACTTCAATCGAAGCTTCATACAGGCCTCCATCCAATTCATAGTAGTACGTCAACGGAACTTGCGACCATGCACCGTTGACATCCATGTAAACGAGAACTGCGCCATAGTTATACACATTGTTGTTGATGGCGGGATAATCGATGGTGACCACATATTGGCCTCTTTCATTACCATCGTCATCAGTATAAAAATGATTCCATTTCCAATCCCCATCGTAAATGGTCAACGTTGAGGAGGCCACATTGGCATTACCATCGTGACCAGCAGGACCTTGAGGGCCTTGTGGTCCGCGGCATGAAGCCAAGAAGGAGATAGCCAAAACCGTCATGCAGATTAAAGATAACTTTTTCATTTTGATAGCGTTTTAATTATTTGACATTTGATAAACTTCCATTTTTACGTTGCAAAGCTACAAAAATCTTGCCGAAATGTTCCAGTTCGGAAAAACAATCTCAAAAAAGCGTACTTTTGCGGCATGAAAAACAGAGGCTACATCGTTCATTTGGCTGGCATCGTCGCCATGATTTTCTGGGGCATGTCGTTTGTTTGGTCGACGCAAGTCTACCAAAACCTGAATCCCACTGCAACCATTTTCCTACGCCTCGTTGTGGCCACTATTTTCTTCACAGCGATTCTTTTCGCATTCCGCCTTAATGAAAAAGTCAAGAAAGAGCACCTGAAACTCTTTGCGTTGGCGGCCATGTTCGAGCCTTTCCTCTACTTCATCTTCGAGGGCTATGGGCTGAAAAACACCTCCCCTGTCATCGGTTCAGCCATTATCGCCATGATTCCCTTGGTGACGCCTATCGCGGCGCGCATTTTCCTCAAGGAGCGGTTGACACCCATGAACATCGTGGGATTCATTGTTTCCTTTGTGGGAGTCATCGTTTTGCTGCTCAACAAAGACCTTGAGTTCACTGCCTCGCCCAAAGGCATCATGTTTCTTTGTGGAGCCGTCTTAGTGGCCGTGGGCTATTCCATCGCGCTCATCAAGCTGACGAAACTCTACAAACCATTGACTATCACTTGGGTGCAAAACATCATCGGGATGATATATTTCATTCCGTTGACACTCATCATGGAACGGTTTCAGCCGTCCAACTTCGCCAATGTGGGCAGCTACATCATTCCGTTGGTTTGTCTCGGTGTGTTTTGCAGTGCCGTCGCCTATGCCCTTTGGGCTTTCGCTTTCAGTAAATTAGGGGCTTCGCGTGCCAATGTGTATTCCAACCTGATTCCCGTTTTCACGGCCATATTCAGCTATCTTTTAGCCATCGAAGAAATGACAGTGTTCAAAATCATCGGCATTGTCGTGGTCGTGGTGGGATTGGTGTTGTCGCAGATGAAATCAAAAAATGGCCAAAGCAAACCAATGGATCGCTTCGTTCCTCGCGATGACGCAAAACGCAACCCAACTGAACAACTGAACAACTGAACAACTTCCAACTGAAAATGATCACCAGCAAAACCAACCCAAAAATAAAAAACCTCGTCAAGCTGCAAAAGGCATCTGAGCGCCGAGAGCAGAATCGCATTCTCATCGAGGGACAGCGCGAGATTGAACGTGCCCAAGCCTGCGGTTTCGAGATTGAGCAGTTGTATGTGTGCGAGCCATTGTTACGCGAACCCGTGAAGATTAAGGCCACCTTCACCGAAACTGTCACAGAAGAAGTATTCGACAAGATTGCCTACCGCGAAGGCAGCGACGGATTGTTGGCCGTGGCCATACCCAAATACAAGAGCCTCGGCGAGTTCAAGCCCAAGAAGGATGCTTTGATTATCGTGTTGGAGACCGTTGAAAAACCAGGTAACCTTGGTGCCGTGATGCGCACCGCTGACGCGGCGGGCGTGGATGCCGTCATCGTGGCCGACCCCGCCACCGACCTTTTCAACCCCAACGCCATCCGTGCCAGCATCGGATGCATTTTCAGCGTGCCGGTGTATGCCTGCTCCACAGAGGAATGTATTAAATGGCTGAAAAAGAACGGCATAACCATCTATTGCACCTATCTCAAAGCCTCCATCGACTACCTCGATGCTGATTTCACCAAAGCCACAGCCCTCGTGATGGGCACCGAGGCCACGGGCATCTCCGACGCTTGGGTCGAGGCCGCCGACCAAAACATCATCATCCCCATGAACGGCATCGCCGACTCGCTCAACGTGTCGGTCACCACCGCCATCGTTACTTTCGAGGCTGTCCGCCAAAGGAGAAAACCATGAAAAAGGACTATTTCCTGCTGCATCTTTCCGTCTTCATCGCGGGTTTCACCGGCGTGTTGGGCCGACTCATCACCTTGGATTCGGCCATTTTGGTATGGTGGCGCATGGCCGCGGCGGCGGTGATTATGTGGGTTTTTCTGGCCATAACTAAACAACTGAACAACTATAAACTGAACAACTTATTACAGATGGGCGGCGTAGGCATGTTATTGTGCCTGCATTGGGTGTTTTTCTACGCCTCCATCAAGGCCTCCAACGTGAGCATCGGGGTGGTGTGTTTCTCGTTAGTGGGGTTTTTCACGGCATTATTTGAACCCATCATCAATAGACACAAATTCTCAGGCAGGGAATTCCTGTTCAGTCTGCTCACCATTTTGGGCATTTACCTTATCTTTCAGTTCGATTCGCGATACCGCTTGGGCATTGTCTTGGGTGTAATCTCATCTGCATTATACGCTTTGTTTGCCATCGCCAACCAAAGGGTGGGCAAACACTACGAAGCCAAGAACATGCTGCTGTGGGAGATGGTCGGCGGTCTCATCGGACTGACCTGCCTCCTACCTTTATATAATATGTTCATCCCCGTCGGGCGACTTTATCCAGTCGGGATGGATTACGCCTATTTGGCATTCATGGTAATAATCTGCACCATTGGGCTGTGCCTGCTGCAAATCATTGTGTTGCAGAAGATTCCCGCCTTCACCGTCAACCTGACCTACAACTTGGAGCCAGTGTATAGCATCATCCTCTCCATGTTCATCTTTAAGGAATACAAGGAGTTAAACTACTCATTCTGCATCGGCATCGCGCTGATTATTATTTCGGTGGTGCTGCAGACACTGTTTGAAATAAGACGCAGAAAAGTATCATAAAAAACAATCACAGTTTTACCCGAACAAACACCGGATAATGGTCGGAAGGATTGTGACGGATGTATTTATCGAAAGTGATTTCTTGCGGCGCATCGGTGCCTTTTAGTGCTTCTTCGGTTTCATCAGGTGTCCAATAGCTATCAGTAAGCACGCCGTAGGCTTTCACCGTGGTCGTTGGCGATACAAACACATGGTCGATGCGGCTTGTCGTATACAAATCCGTCTTGAAATTGTTGAAAGTGCCATTTTCCGCAAAGCGAATGCGAGCAGCCTCATAACTGTCCTTCAGTAGGCCCGAATTGGTAAAGATGCCAAAAATCTCATTAGTTTGGTCGACGTTGAAGTCACCGGTGATGAACACAGGGGCATCTTTGGCCATCTCACGGACACGCTGCACCACCAACTTGGCTGCCTCGCGCCGTGCCACCACGCCGATATGGTCCATGTGGAGGTTGAAGAAATAGAACACTTTCCCTGTCGCCTTCCTGCGGTTGAACAAGCCGTGACGCTGTGGCTTTTCTATCACTGCGAACTTGCCCCAAGTGCAAATGCGGAAGCAGACCGCATCCCAGCCCAAGCCAGGCTTGTCGGGGGTCTCGCTGAGCCAGAAATCGCCGTGGTCGAGCAACTTGAGTTTGTCTCTCTTATAGAAAATGGCTTCATGTTCGCCGCCATGCACGCCGTCATCACGTCCGACGCCGATGTAGTCGTAACCGTCAAGGGCCTTCTGCATGTCGTTAAGCTGCTCATACAGCACCTCTTGCGTTCCGAAGATTTCGGGGGCCATGAAATTCACCTGGTCGCAGATGACTTGACAACGTTTGGGCCATTGTTCGCCTTGCACGCTATCGTTCCTGTTCTTGTAACGGATATTGTAGGAACCGACCAACATATCTTGGGCGGAGAGTTGCAGGGATGCCACTACGATGAGGGCAATGAGGAGGAGTTTTTTCATTGTTTTATAGTTTTGTTGTGGCAAAAATAGAAATTTTTGTTTCAACGACAAAAAAACATCATCTCATCAATTTATTATACCAACTTCCAAACACAAACATCTCCTCGCTGAAGGCGAAGCCCAAACTTTCATAATACTTTTGCAGACGCGGTTTATCCTTGTCGACAAGCAAGGTAACCATTTGAAAACCATTGCTTAAAGCATAATCCACACGGTCACGCATCAGCATCTTGCCAACGCCTATGCCTCTGTATTCGGACAAAATGGCCATACTGTCTAAATAGAATTCCCCTGAACCGGTTTCCATTGCGTTGTGACTCAAATCCATGCCAGAAGTTTGCATCACGAGGCCGAAAGTCTTTTTGCGCATCTTCGCATAACCGGCGCCATCGTAGGCCACCAAAGCACCCACCTGATTGCCATCAATTTCAGCAATGCGCGTGTTGCGGTAACTATACAAGGTGTCGTCCATGCAACAAATCTCTATCAAATGTTCGTAGAGGTGACGTTGTTCATCGGGAAGAACAGCATCAAGGTCAAGCATATCGATGCCTGCCAATACCACACGCGCAATGAAAGGGGCATCCTCCGATGTGGCATCACGAATGTATATCTTTTTTCCCATAAAAAATCGGAGACGCATTGACTCCGTCGAATACTGTGTATTTCAATGCGTCTCTACAACGATTAACGTAATTTATTTCTCTGATAATGAGGCGTTACAACGACAACAAAAAAGACGAGCGACACCAACACCGAGGCCGAAGCCACCAAATAAGCCGCCGAGAACGAGAAATGTTCGGCTAACATACCGCCCGAGAAAATGCCGATACCGAGACCCAAATCCCAAGTCGTCAGATAGGTAGAGGTGGCCGTGCCACGTTGCGCATTGGTGCCCAGGTTGATGAACAAGGCATTGAACGAGGGAAAAGCCGCACCAAAGCCCAAACCACAGCACATAGCAATCAACAGGAACGCCACAGCCGTGTAGTTAGAGCCCAAGGCATTGCAATGATGGCACATGCCCAATCCGAACATGGCCAAAACGACAATGCCCAGACCCAAGGCGATGGTCTGCGTCACCTTACCCTTATCGACCATCTTGCCTGCAAATAGGCGCGAAGCAATCAGGCCGACGGCATACACCGTGAAGAACAAGCCGCTACTGATAGTCAGGCCCATCTCCTTGGCATAGAGAGCGATGTAATTGGAGATCTGTCCGTAGGCGAAAGCCAACAAGGTGAACGAAATGCCCGCCAGCAAGCCTTTCAACAAGATGAAACGGTCCAAGGAAATCGGAGGACGCTTGACGGGCGGCCTGACTTTGGTCTGAATCCTTGAGGCGAACAAAGCCGCCAGAAGGCTGCAACCCATGCATCCCATAAAGATAGCGTTGAAGCTGAAATGCTCGTAGACGAACAATCCCGTCATTGGGCCGACGGCCATGGCGATGTTGTTGGCCACACCGTAATAGCCGATGCCCTCTCCCCTATGCTCAGAAGGCACCACATCGATGACCAAGGTGTTGCCACCCACCGAGGTGAGGCCAAACGCCAAGCCGTGAACAATGCGGATTATTATTAGTATGGTGATGGTAGCGGCAAAAAGATAGCCGACAAACACCGCCGTGAAAATGGACAACGCCAACAAATACAAGGGTTTGCGTTTAAAGGTGTCCATCATATAGCCCGAGAAAGGACGGACCACCAAGGTAGCCAGCGTATAACAAGAGATGACCGTGCCGATGACCGCATTGCCTGCCTGGTATTTCTCCATGATAAAGAAAGGCAACACGGGCAACAGCAGATAGAACGAGAAGAAAAACAGGAAATTAGCTGCACAAAGGCAGAGGTAATTCTTATTAAACAGTTTTTCTTCCATGATTTCGGCTCGTTATCGGGCGGCAAAAATACGGAATTAAGCCAGACAACGAGCCGAAACAACAAGGAAAAACAATCGACTGCCTAGAATGCGAAATACATGTCCCAACGAAGGCGGCTCCTTCCAAATTGACTGTTCACGACAACACCAGTCTTGTAATACCAGGAATAAGAAAGGTCCATGCCAAATATTCCAAACTTCATACCCAAGCCTTCGGTCAGGCAATCCATGCCACCTTTCAAGGCTGGCGCATGGTAATAACCTGTCCTGACAAAGAAATGATCAGCCAGATTGTATTCAATACCGATTCCCGTATTCACTTCGCAGAGCTCCTCGTAAAATGAACCGACATGCTCATAATCTCCTGTGGCATAATTCATAACATATCCAGGCGCGTCGTAGAAGGATTGGAACATGCCGCGGAACACCGAGACATTATTGTCCATCCCATATAGTAGTTGATAGGAACCGTCTTCGTTATACAAGGGATTTCCAGTATCATCTTTTGCAATGATTGGTGGTGTAGGCACCATCAATTTGTTGAATTCCAGATTCACGGCAAGGGTATTCTTGGGATGGAAGTTGAACTTGAAGCCCGAACCCAGTCGCAGCGTTGTTGGGATGAAATCCTTATGACCCTCGGCATAACTATATGACATCTTCGTGCCAATGTTGGTAATGGCGGCACCCAATGACATGTCGACCAAATTGCCCAATGGGCGTTTGTAATAGACAGAGACGTCACATGCAATCGAACTGGATTTGGCATCATATCCCGGCAGGTTTGTATTCATAGCGTAATGGATAAAACGGCCTGCAACACCTGCCGACAAATAATCGCCAAAACGATAAGAATAGGCAACATCCACAGCAAATTCCAACGGCTTGTAGGATCCAAGATTTTGGTGATACGCATCATATAATACCACATCGCTACATCTATGATATCGTGCCGTGGCAGCAATGACCGAGTTGCCAATTCTCTGGGCAAAAGCGTCATACAACATGTATCGATCTGGGAAAGTGGAAAATGAATTGAATCCGGAGGCTATCATGGTATGGTCGTTCGACATGAAGGCATATTTGGCCGGATTGTAGAACATGCTGAAAGCATCAGGACTGGTGGCCACCCCACTAAAACCCAGTGCAGCTCCACGAGCATCAGGTGTATTCGTCAGGAAAGGCATAGCCGTTGTGATGTAGTTGGCTTGCAAGGTTTGCGCATGGGACGACAAGGAGGCTCCCAAGAGAAGCAATGCAGCGAAAAGAATTCTTTTTGTTTTCATAATAATTTGGGGTTAAATCATTCACAAAGATAAACAATATCATTAAATGCAAACCATATAATTGACTTTTTCATCAGAAAAGGCACTGAAAACCATAGTTTTCGGAAATTTTGTCATAAATATTTATACAAAACTACCTAAAATCGGAAATATTGTCAGTAAAAATAGTGTTTTAGACCCGTTTTAGGCCTTGGCAAAGAATTTGACTAGATGGAGTCGTCCGAACGAAAGGAAAGGGATGAAGAAAAGAAAGATGGTTATTCTGGATTGCTTCGTTCCTCGCAATGACGCGAAGCGACAAACAATTAAACGATTAAACAATCAACAATTAAACAACAATAAAAATAGGAGATCAAAACCATGTTAGTAACTAGAAGAAACCAAGACTTTATGCCTACTCTGTTCAACGAACTGATGAACTGGAACGACACGACTTATTCAACGCCTCGCATGAACATCATGGAGACGAAAGACAACTACAAGCTTGAACTCTGCATCCCTGGTCTCACCAAGGAAGATGTCAAGTTGAGCATCGACGCCGAAGGCAACCTCGTCGTCGAGATGGTCAAGGAGAACAAGGTCGAAGAAAAGAAGGAAGAGATGCGCTACCTGCGTCACGAGTTCTCGGTCGAACACTTCTGCCAGACCGTGATGCTGCCTGAAGACATCCACAAGGAGCAAATCAGCGCCAAGGTCGAAAACGGCGTCCTCGACATTGTCATCCCGAAGGTGACCGTCGAAGAGAAGAAAAAGGCCGTGCAAACCATCGAAATTGGCTAAAGCCTTGCCAAAACAACCCCAAAAACGGGACGGAGCACATCCGCCCCGTTTTTTTGTTGCCTCAAATTCCAATCCCAACGCTTTTAATTCGTACTTTTGCCGCCAAATTAAAAAGCGTATGAAAAAAGCGTTACTCATCACCATTTTAAGCCTTTTCGCCTTCTTGCAGACCTTTGCCCAAGACAAGAAGCCATTTGTCACCCTCGACAACCTTCATCTGAACACCCGCGCCGACTTCACATTCGACTATCATTTCGGGCACGACACAGTGGCTCCCAGCACCGACCACGGTTTCGCCGGAAAATATCTCGTCATCGCCTTGGACGGTACCATCGGCAACAAGTTCTCATACCACTTGCGCCAACGCATCAACGCACCCAACATCAGCTTCGCCAACACCTTCTTCCAAGGCACCGACTGGGCTTACCTCAACTGGCACTTCACCGACAACTTCTTCCTCTCGGCAGGTAAGCAGGTCGTCGCCATCGGTGGATGGGAATACGACACCAACCCCATCGACATCTACTACGGCACCGAATTCTGGAACACGGTGTGCTGCTACGAGGTAGGTGCCTCCATCAACTTCCAGGACAAGGCCCGCAAAAACCACGTGCTCTTCCAAGTGTGCAACTCGCCCTTCATCAGCCAAGCCATGCAAAGCATGTACTCCTACAACCTGATGTGGTACGGCAAATTCGAGCACTTTAAGACGACCTACTCCGTCAACATGATCGAATACCAACCTGGTAAGTTCATCAACTATATCGCCTTGGGCAACAAGCTGCAATTCAAGGGCGTGGAAATGTATCTCGACGTCACCAACCGCGCTTCCTTCGAGCAGGAGCACTTCTTCGGGCAAGACATCACCGCCATCTTCGGCATCGGTGTCGACATCGGGAAGAAATGGATTGTCTTCGCCAAGGCGGGCTACGACTTCAACAAGGCCCAGCTGCCCAACGCCACCAACCCTTACGACATCTACATCGAGCCCGGCAAGAAGGTCAATTTCGAAAGCCTCGGTTTCGAGTTCTACCCCCTCGGGGACCGCAGCCTGCGCCTCCACCTCTGTGGCTCACACACCAACGTGGACGGCCTGAGCAAGGTACAAGCCAACCTCGGCCTTACGTGGAAAGTCGATTTGCTTAATGCTTTTACAAAAAGGACAAAGGACTAAGGACGAAAGACGAAAGACGAAAGACTGAAGACGAAAGACGAAAGACTGAAGACGAAAGACGAAGGACGAAAGACTGAAGACTAAAAACTAAAAGTCCCACGTCCTAAGTCCTAAGTCCTACGTCCCACGTCAAATAAAAACAACCCGTTATGGCAAAGACAAAATACAACACCATCAAGCGAAACACCCACGACTATCACGAGAGGGTGGAAAAAATCTTCAAAAAGATTGAAGAGAAGCTGAAACGACCTTTGAAGTTCACCACAAAACGTAGCTTCGAGGCTATCTTCTTCCTCATCATCTTTTTCAGCTTTTTCGGGCTATTAGCCTATAAGATGACCTTGCCCAAGATGCTGAACACCTTCATGCAGACGGCCTACCACCTGCTGCTCGAAACCGTGTTCTACATCATGGCCATCTGCGTGCTCATGGGTGCCATCAGCAAGTTGCTCACCGAATTTGGCGTGGTGCGTCTGCTGGAGAACCTGCTCCGCCCTTTGATGAAGCCGCTCTATAACCTGCCTGGCGTGGCCGCCTTGGGCGCCATCATGACCTTCTTGAGCGACAACCCCGCCATCATCACCTTGGCACACGACAAGAACTTCAACCGCTATTTCAAGAAATACCAGCTCGTCTCGCTCACCAACTTCGGCACTGCCTTCGGCATGGGTTTGGTGGTGGTGGCCTTTATGACGGGTCTGGGCTTCGGCAAAGGTGCCTTGGTCGGCGTGGCAGGCGCAGTCATCGGCAGCATCGTCTCCACACGACTGATGCAACGCTCCACGTTGAAGACCTACCCCGAACTTGACGCCCCCGTCGATGAAGAATTTGGCGGCGACGAGCAGCAAATCACCTTCAAGAGCGAAGGCGGCGTGTTCATGCGTTTCCTCAACTCGTTGCTCGACGGCGGCAAGGACGGCGTGAGCATCGGCTTCGCCATCATCCCTGGCGTGCTTTGCATCTCCACCATCGTGATGATGCTCACCTTTGGCCCTTCGGGCGAAGGTGGTGAATACCTCGGCGTGGCCTACGAAGGCGTGCCCGTCATCAGCTGGGCGGCCAACAAAATCAACTTCATCTTCGACTGGCTCTTCGGCTTCAAGGACGGCGCCTTGATTTCGTTCCCGATGACCGCCCTCGGTGCCGTGGGTGCCGCTATCGGTCTGGTGCCGCGTTTCATCACTGAAGGCATCATCGACAACAACGCCATCGCCGTGTTCACCGCCATCGGCATGTGCTGGAGCGGTTTCCTCAGCACCCATGCTGCCATGCTCGACAGCCTCGGCTACCGCAAGCTCATCGGCAAAGCCATTGGTGCCCACACCATCGGCGGCCTCTGTGCCGGCATCGCTGCGCACTGGCTTTATGTATTGCTGGCGTTGATATTCTAAACAAAGCAAAACCATAAGGGTCATCTATGATAAAAGTCAAAAAGCCTCTCGTTGGGGAGGCTTTTTTGTTGTAAGTAGATGAGCAGAATCAGTTTACATAAAGGCAGGAGAAATTGGCCGTCAGCAGTCAGCCATGGTGCTACTAAGCTGATAGCTGACAGCTGATGGCTTACAGCTATGAAGTTTATAATAATGCAGTTTAGTTTTGAATAGTTACCTACAAAATGGTTAGTAAGTCAAGCCGAAATGCCAAAGCGGAATGACTAGGCCGTGACCGAACTCAATGTCATCCTTTACGACAACACCATTCGGAATGTCTTGGATTTGCTTCTTCCCTTTCTTTCGCCCACCAACTTCAAAAGTGTAATTACTAACGACAAAGTCCGACTCCCTTGAGGCAAACACCTTGTGCATCACCCGCATTTGATTGTAGAAAAACGTCTCACGTAGGTTGCCCATTTCGGGTTTACCATTGGCTAATACCGTCATCAAACTCGGATTGTCCACATAAACCTTTTCCACTTTTCCCAAACCACGCAGGCCGCCAGTATCATCGCGCAGCAGGCCAATCATTCCAGCTTTTTCGAGATAAGTCAAATAGTCGGGCACATTGTTTTTGCTGACATGCAATTCTGATGCGAGACTGTCGGCATTGGGCTTGTAAGGAGCCAATTCCGCTATCACTGCCAGCATTTGTTTCAGCTTCCGCGCCGTGGAAGCCAACATGTCGGCGTATTGGGGGATGTCAGAGTCAATCGTCTGCGAAATGATTTGCTCCATCCTTATGGCGAAGCTGCTTTCCTTGGCAAAAGGATAATAACCAAAGGCCAAATAATCACGAAACAATGGCAAAGGATGGGGGACTGGAAGCACAACCTTGTGCGCCAAAATCTCCGCCAAGGTATGCTTTTCCGTTTTCACGTCATGGAACAATTCAAGATATTCGCGAAACGACAATCCCTGCATGGAATACATCAAGGCGCGACGGCTCAAGTCAGCTTCGCCTTTTGTGATGTCGAGCACCGAAGAGCCCGTGAACACGACATGCAAATCGGGATGCACATCGTAAATCTGTTTCAACTCTCGCGACCAATTGCGATACTTGTGCGCCTCGTCGATATAAAGATGTGTGCCGCCTTCTTTCACGAAGTCGTCTGCCAAATCCACCAGACTATGATTAGCAAAATAAATGTGGTCAGCCGAAACATACAGCCAAAAGCCATCATTCCGATGCGATTTGAGGCGTTGCAACAGCATGGTCGATTTACCCACGCCTCGCGGCCCAACAATACCGACCAAGCGGCTGTCCCAATCAATACAGTCAGCCATATAGCGCACAAAGTCAGTAGGCGTTTGGCGAAGCATCTCCTCCATATAGGCAATTAAAGTGTTATCAATCATATCTCCTCCTATTTTGCGGCAAAAATAACAAAAATCCCTCATATAGGGAGATTTTTGAAGAAAAAAGCACTATTATAGGGAGATTTTTAGAAAATTTGTCACTTAAACAGGGATTTCAATTGCTTGTTTTCACCATTCCCCTACCCTAATATGAAACGACTTTGAACCTCGTTCTATATCAATGGAAAAACTGATGTCGTCCTTGGCGGATTCGCCTTTTGGGGCTTCCATTCCGTTGCCCCAGATGGCGCTATAGCTGTATTTGCCTGGCTCAAAGCAATCGAAATGCTCGTCAAGTTCCTTATAGAATGCTTCGTCGGGCATTCTTTCGAACTCCAACATGAAATAATCACACCATGTACTTCTACGTTCAACCACTGTGTACTTGGGGAAACTAACGCCAGTAATGTTTTCAATCACATCAGATTTAACAAAATGACGGCGAGAATAATACGAATAGTCTGCCTGAACTATAAGTGCTAACACCACAACTATTATCAGCATCATCGGCGACAACACAAACAGCACGACGCGCAGCCATTTCGGCAAGAGCTTCCAGCGACCATCAAGGATGAGCAGGAGCGGCGAAAACGTAAACCAGGAAAGCAGCAGGGCTATTGCCTTAATCAATACGTGTTTTCTCATATTGCTTTTCTAATAGTTGTTCTCAGAAAAACGCCTGTGCTGTAATATTAAGCATCTTCACTTTACCTTGATCATTGAAATCAGCAACAAAGCCGAACTTGCCTTCTGGTGCTTCATCGTTCGTCACGAGCAGAGCTTTTTCGTGCATCCTGCCTTGAACAATCTGAAATTCCATCCAGACTCCATGCTCTTTCAGAGTTTGCAGCTTCCCGGTCAAATAATCCATGTACTCATCTTTGGATGTCATTTCATGGAACACCCACATTGATGCATAACGCATTTCGTCCGCCAGATAGTCTTCAATGATAGAGGCGTTGTAAGTTTGGTATGCCTCAGCCAATTTGTTTAAAAATAATTCTTCCATGACGTTTTGTGTTTATTGAGGTTGTTGATCGTTTTGTCTGAATCCAATACTCGTTTGGTTCTCTGTACGCTTCGGGTAATCGCGCTCCAGATAAGGAATGAGTTTGCCATAATCCTCCATCGCCTCACCAATGGCTTGGTATGCTCGGCCAAACTCGTTCATGAAATCTTTCGAGTTGCCAATGGAAGTCTGATAACAACAGCAAAGATGATCCTCCAGCGCAACAAAAATAGTGTCAGTGTTATTGATGTTGATAGCGTTGGCGGCTCGGCTCCAGCCATCCATTGTGACCTTGCCGAAATCATCATCCCTGAATTTGTAGAAGACATAAAGATGCTTTATCCTTCTGTTATAGCTATCAGCCAATTGAACTTGGAAATGGCTATTGTTTTTGTTGACATAAAGGGTTCCTTCTTTCTTTTCATAATGATAGCCTTCTTTGTCCAAACGTTTGCAAATATCGACCTCAATAGCTCGTGTGCTTTTCCAAAGGGTGAGGCTCAAAATGTAAGCTATCATGATTCCGAGAGCAAGACAACCGCAAAGAATAAGCCAAACAAATGAACGGTCTTGCAAAGAGTATAACACGCCCATGATTACAATGCCAATTGCTCCTGCAATCAGATTGCTTTTTGTAAATGCTTTCTTGTCTTCCATGTTTCTTAGGTTTTTATTTTCCAAAAAACAGCACTGTTCCATCTTCTTCCGAATGTAACGGCCTCAGTCTTATTACCATCCCGTCCGTACATCCTCCATTGGCTCCAGTACGCCAACAATAACAATCAGGTTCGTCTTCTTTTGGTTCGCCATAAATGCTATTGAGATAGTCAATTACATGCCTCATCTTGGGGCCGTCAGGCTGAATGCTTGCAATAAGGTGAATGCCGTCACCGTCAATGTTTACTCCAAAGCCCACTTCCCCAATAGACAAGACACAAAGGTCTATATCTGTGGCATAGTTAAGCATATCATTCTCCGATGCAATAACTCGTATCTGGTGGTGTATACTTGTCCAATCATCCATCACGATAGGTTCACCAAAGAATGAAATTGTATCAAACATAGGTTCAAAACCCCAATCCTGTGTGGTTAATCGTTCATCCTCTTTTGCTTGACAACTGTCAATAAAAACAGTAGTAGCTATTTGACCTTTGCCTGGCTTACTGTTCGAGTTGCACGATGACAAGCCTATGAATGCCAAGCAAGCCACTGCAATGATGAGACCGACAGCCAACACTCTAAACCTTTTCACTTTTACCAATCGCTCATTCTCTTGTTGCAGGGCTGCGATTTCTTTCCTAAGCCTAGTCTCAACATCATCCTTTCTCAAAATGATGTTGACCAGCTGGTCGTTTGTCATTTCTGTGAGTTTCATATCAAGTCTGTTTTTATTCTTCTACATTTTTGTTTTCGTCTTCATTGTCTTTCTTGCGATTGGCAAGGCAGAGTAGGGTGATGCCCAAGCCCAGCCAAAATAGCGGCCCGAATGCGCTATTGCCTCCGGCAATTGATCCAATCAGTGACAGGCCACCGATAATTACGAAGACCCATCCTAATGCTTTCATGATTTAGTCCTCCTTGTTTTTAGGTTCAACATTTTCGGTTTTCTTTGAGCACAGCACGGCTATCAAACCAACGATGACATTGAAGAGAGAGATGGCAAATGCCAGCCCGAAACCGATTTTCCTTGTGCGGCCCAAGCAGCCGACACCAAACGCAAGTCCTACTGCGATTACTAACAAAATAATTGATTCCATTATGTGTTGTTTTTAAGTGTTACAACTGTTAATGACATATCGTAGCCGAAGGTTAACACTCAACCGAAATATTTTTTGCCTTTATAGCAAACTGCTTAAATGTCGGGCTTGTCATATCCGATTCTTCCAGCATCTCCTTGAAATCATCGTCAGAAACAGTCGTGTCATTGAAAACTAAGATCAACGGATTTTCTTCATCTTCTTCGTCCTGTTCTATGACAATTTCTTCCTTTTTCACCTCTCTCCGCAACATGATATATGCTGGAATGTACTCGGGACACAATTTCAGCAACTGCTTGCAAGTGTCGATGTTCGGATTTCCAAGCTCTGCGTTGAGTTCCGCCTCAAACAGGTATTGTTTTTTATCGATGGCAACTTTGTCAACCGACTCTTTGCTGGCTATGCGAATCAGTTGTGCCATTTCCAATGCCTCATCATAGCAACCTAATGCCAACAAGGCTTTCCCCTTGACAAACATGGCTTCAAGGCAAGGCCTGCGGTCAAGCACCATGTCGGCATAGCCGATGGCTTCCTCGAAACGGTCGCTATACAAACAAATAACAGCGTTAAGGAAATTACACGTCATGCTGCAATCCTTCAACAGCGGGACTTCTTTTGTCTGCCCTATCAGACATTTGTCATCGAGCATCACGTCAAACATCTTCTTTGCCAAGAGTGCAGCACTGCGATAGTCGCCCGACTTCATCTTTTCCATCGAGTGAAGCAGGCACATCTTAGCCGCATTGTCATAGTCCTTTTTGGCGAGATGCTTATAGTATTCTTCACCAAACGACAACTCGTCGTCAATCATTGCCACATCGTTGAATGAGTTGGCAAAAGCCTTGATTTCCGCATTCTGTAAAATGTCGTTTTTGAAAATCTTTCTGCTCAACGTTAATCCATCCAAAGAGCGCATACGACTGATGGCCACGTATGCCTGACCTGCAGCAAAAGTGCCACGAGTAAGGTCGAAGTGCATCCGGTCAAAAGACATGCCTTGGGATTTGTGTATAGTGATGGCCCAAGCCAATTTCAGCGGGTATTGGGTGAAGGATCCTACGACTTCGGATTTCACTGTCTTGGTCGTTTCATCATAAACGCTTTCCTTAGTCTCCCATGTCATCTTTTCCACCTCGATTTCCTCTCCATCCTTCAAGGCGACCTTGATTGTATCGTCCTCCAAAGCCACAACTTTGGCAATAGTGCCGTTCACAACGCCACGCGGATAGTCGTTGCGGCAGAAAATGACCTGAGCGCCAACCTTAAGCCTCAGCGTTATCGGGACTGGAACATCCTGAGACTTGAACTTGCCCGAAATCTCGCCCTCATAGCAAAACTCCTCCGACTCGATTTCATTCAGTTTCTGATCATTGATGCCGTCTGCGGTATTCACACGGGCAGTCAGAATAACTGAGTAATCGCCCACTTTATCATCGGAGCTCACATGACGGTTAAGGACATCCATGTCTTTTTCCGTGTTCTCCCCCAAGCGCATCCTATCCAGAATGTCCAAAAACTCCGAATCCTCTTGACGGTACACCTTTTGGAACTCTATCTTGGGCAGATTCATCCGCTTCATCACGTTTGCCTTGTAAAAATATGGAGTACCGTTGCCGTACATATAACACAACATCATATCGTCGGCACTTCCGCGTCTCACCACTGGGGGCAACTGGAAAAGATCGCCGACAAACACCACTTGCTTACCGCCAAAAGGAAGATGGGTGTGCATCAAAGCGCGGAGGAATCGGTCGATGCCGTCCACCCAATCACAACGCACCATAGAGGCTTCATCGATAATGATGGTATCGATATGTTCAAGGGTCTTGCGCTTCTCCAAAGAAACTTCCATCTTTGTTTCCGGTCCTATTGCCTCAAAAGGAAGGCCGAAAAACGAGTGGATGGTTTGTCCCCCGACATTCATGGCGGCAATGCCAGTTGGAGCCAGCACCAAAAAGCTCTTTTTGATTTGCTCCTGAATACCCTTAACGAAGGTGGTTTTGCCCGTACCTGCCTTTCCAGTGATGAACAAACTGGTGTTGGTGTTTGCCACAAGGTCAAAAGCCTTTTGCTGCTCAAGGTTGGGCTCGTCCATAACTACTTCTGCAATCTTCATGTTATTTTTTGTTTTTCGATTGCAAAAATATGGAGGTGCTGCGAAGCCAATTTTCGCAGAAAAAAAAAGAAAACTATCAGACTTATAGGTCAGTCTGCGACGTGTGGTGAAGCCAGATGGATAAAGGCAATTTCATCGATTGAAACGTTTCAGGGACAAAACCGAGGTTCAAAAATCACCAATGGGTCAAATTGCAGGCTGCAACACATCGTGAACGGAGGCAATTGTTACCTTTGCCGCGATTTGAAAACCTCAAAGAAAGACTTTATGAACAAAAAAATACCCGCCGTGCGGCTCGCGGATAACCAAGCGCAATAGCACCAGGAACGGGAAACAGCTTTACAAATGTATGGCCTACGGACATCAGTTCCGTTAGGATGACACGATGACAGGCAAAGAGCTTTGGACGCTCTACCAAGCCAGCAAGCATACGGTCAGCGAGATAGCCATATCTCAAGGGAAAGTCCCTTGACCATCAAGCGCAGACAGCGTGGAATCGACATTAGGTGGGAACAGCTCCGCCTGTCCGGGCGGGGTCGTTCACCTTGACATGACCTACTGGAGGCTCAACTAGGGAGTACAGCTTGCTTTGGAACGTCGTAGCGCTTCGTTCCCGAGTTGCACTTCCGCTCCTTCAGCAGAAACGCATCCTAAAGTTCCGCTCTAAACATCTCAAAGTCCACCACTCTCAGCAACCGCTCCAGCGGGTTGCCCAGCTTCGTGAACTTGCGTTCCTTGTCCTCCTGGTCAAACAGTGTCGTGCTACCTGTCGTCTTGTACTTCCTTATATCTTTCTCATTTATCGGTTTACTTTATAACGGCATATTTTGCTCTTTATTATTTGACACACAATATTTTATCTATTATTAGAAGTTCCCTATAATATTAATCATCATGACTTAGTTTTAATTTATGGAATATATCGTCTATGTTGTCTGGTTGAAGTGCCCATCTAAAAGCAGGATGCACTTCCCAATCATAACCAAAATCTACAAAGGTAGATGATAAATATCTGTTTTCCTCAAAGTATTTTCTTTGAATTTCACCACTTTCAAGTTGCTTTCTTGCAGTAATAAAATTAATTTTGTACAAAAAGTGAGCGAGCTCCTTTGCTGATGCATCTCTCCCATTTTTAAAAACAAAATTTGTGTTTTGTTTCAAATTATTCAGTTTTTGCATCAACTCGCTCGTGGTATAAACAAATCCATCAACCGCATATTTAACTTTCCTATTTGGCCGCATACCGAACAATAATTCTTGTATTTTTGGTAATTCTGACCGATATTCGTTAATTGTGTCTTGAATCCTTCCTTGAGAATACTCTTCGAAAACAGCCATAAAATGTTCTGTCTTAATAATATTTGAATTACTATCTTGAGCTTGATGTGCTGCCAAAGTACAAAGCTTCACTAAATCTCTTGGCCTTTTTCTTATTAACGACATCAATATCTTATAAGTATATACATTATCCCATTTCCCTCTCCCTTCAAATCTTTGGACCATAATTTTATCTAAATAATACCTTAGTTGGAATTGGTCTGTTTTTAGTAGATTGTCTTCATTGAAACTTTCGCCAAAACATGTTAATATCCGCTTTACCAATAGCACAAAAATCTCATGATTTGTCCACTTAAACCATACCACTGAACCTTCTATTTTGTCCGTTGACTCATCAGACGTTCTCACAAGATAATACACATCGGATCTTAAAGATATTTTAAAAAACAACCCTGGATTTTCATTAGCCATATCTCTAATTGCATTCAACAATGCAGAAATCCTATTTATATCATCTTTTTTCCCTTCCCAACCTCTGTCTAAATCATCAATATATACTATTATTTTTCTCGTCCGTAAAAAATTGTCAATAGCAATTCTTTGCGGTTCAGTCATATCAACATTGTCCTTGGCATAATTAACAGTTTCGTAGACAAAGTTTACTATCTTAATTCCAAATTGTGTTAACTTGTTCTTAGCTACGGCATCATTTATAGATAGCTCAGAGAATACCTTTTCTCCTATAATCTTTGTCAAACCATATTTCCATTGTCTAACTCTAAGAAGAAAATTCTCGTTTCCTTTACCAAGTTCTGCTATATCATCTGGTTTTATTAAAATTGGAAGATTCAGCTTTTCTTTTTCTTCATAAAAGGCAACTTTAAAAAGAGCAGATTTTCCTGTGCCTTTATGACCAACAAGAATCCGTATTGGAAGTTCTGCAACGACTTTTTTATATGTATCCTTTTTAAGGTAATACTCTTTAAGTCTTTCAATGGATTCACTTTCTGCATCTTCATATCCAAATAGTTTTTGGATATTTTCATCAGTGAAAACAAAATTGTTATTGGAGTTCATCTTTGAAAAATTTGTAGTTTAAGACATGGGGACTTCTAATTATACTTGATTTTCTCAGTTTAGAGTTGTCAGGAAGCCGAAGTCCCGTTTGGGCAGTCCTTTCAACCGGGTGCAAAAGTATGTGTTTCTGTTCTATTTGACAAACTTTTAGATCATTTTTTATGGTTTGTGCGTATGTATGTATTGTATGTATCAGCGAGTTGTCATGTCGCTCAGCCTATTTCCTCACGGGGTTGTTCCCAAGCAAAGCCCCGCTATGCTTCGTCCGCGCGGCAAAGATAGCGACATGGAACAAACGCCTGACATCAAGCCACAAATTTTCAGCCTGCAAAATGACACATTGGACTACGACTCGTTTTTTCAACCTGCATTTTGACCTATAAACAATCAGCTTGTTCGACCAAAAGCAAAGGATCTATACAAATAGCACAAACCCTTTTTCTTTTATACATACGAACCAAACGAACACCCTGACATAAAAACTCATTCTTTTAGATGCACATCAACTGCGAACAAAAACTGTTTGCTAGGATCTTTCTTGTTTGGTTCTTGAACCACTTTAAACAATACCTCATCTTCCTTTTTTAGTTTACCTTTTCTCGATTTGATTTGGAGGGAAAACTGGAATAAATCACATTCTACATTCAAAAAGGATCCATGTTGATTTTCTACCTCTATTATTCTACCTTCGTAATACCCATCTTCTTCGGTTTGTTTTTCTTGCTCTGTATCATCCAAAATTTTACACTTCCCCTTGTTCTCTTCAATATTCTGATGTTTTTCAATATAATTACATAGCCATAACGTTACTTCACAAACTTGTAGAGCTAGACTAAAAATAAGGTATCGAGAATTGCTTACATTACTTGCAAAAAAGGATTCCAGTTTTTCTTTTCCCTTTTCATCAAGTGCTGTAGTGTGGGAGTTGGTATTACCAAGATTCAATATCAAGAATAGTATGTTTTCAATATATGGAGGGACAATTCGATCACGGTCATCTTCTCCATACCTTAGGTGTGGTTTGATTGCTAGCGTTGGTTTACCACTTAAGTAGCAGCAACACTGATTCAGATTAACAATGTTATTAACTAATACATCTGGGATAATCGCATACTTATTGGCATTTCTAAAATTCCATTCAAGAATCTGGCGTAGTTGGTTATAATATAAGACTGGATTGAAATCTGGATGATCACTAGGATAATGCATAGCTTCAAAAATATCTATGATTATCTCACTTGCCTCTTTATTTAGCACATATAATGCCTTATAACTATCACGATACATATCCTTTACTTGGAGACGAGGTGATTTTTTTGCGTGCTCAAGAATCCTATCATACAAGTCCATTCGGTCTTCGCTCTTTGTGTAAAAATTCCGATTTTTAATAACAGTCCAATCAGAATCCCATTCCTCACGATCTTCCATAATTGCATCAGAGACTTCGGACTCCGCACCACCTGTAAGAACATACCAGGGAATCACCCTCCGCTTTTCCTTACTTATCACCGCTATATCTTTTAATGCTGCTCCAAGAAATTTTACTGCGTTATCTGCGCTGTCGCGATGATGTTTACATTTTGCATCTAAGATGATCGCCGACCATCTATCGTAATCATCTTCGAGCGCAACTTTAGCATCATCCCAACATGAAAACTGTTCTAATTGCAACCCCTTAGATTCAGCCTCTATTGGATATGATTGTATAACTTTCGGGTCATCTTCAACCCATAAAACTTGTATTAAATCTAAATCGTATGCTTCCATACATTATGGTTATAATGTTCCAATAGTGTTAGAACGATTGAATGTTAGAATATATTTTACTGAAAACTCGTTTTCTGGAGAGGAAACAATTTGAACCTTCCCATCATATCTTTGCATGATGTCAACTATCTCATTGCACCCAATTCCATTATGGCCATCATGATGAAGTGCAGTAGAAACCCCGTATTCTAATAAAGATGCAGTATCTCTATCATTGGGGATCGGAGAACCGTTATTGTCTATTTCTACAATCAAAGCTATGCCATCCATATGCCAAGAAAATCTTAGTTGATAGTCAATACGTGTTTTTTTATCAAAGCCATGTGCTTGGGCATTGGAGATGATATTTTTGAACACACGTTCTAATGCATCTTTGGGAAATAGGAACTGATAAATTGAGTTTCCCTTCGACAAAACGATTTCTCCAGAAAACGGTTCCCTGATATCTTCAGTTGCCTGATTATGGCCTTTCTCCCACATCATAATTGGCTTGAAGTTAAGCCAACCGTTTTCGTTTCTCTTAATATAATCCTCTATGAATATCTCAGGATCAATCCATTCTGGCTTGTTAAAAGAGTAATCCACTGCTGCAATATGCTCCAAAGCAGGCATCATGTCCTCCAAATTCTTTGAAATAAATTCGAAAGCCTCACGAACCGTAGTTCCTTTTACTCTTGAAATCACATCCTCATTTACCAATTTTCCCTTTTGACGAATACGAAATTCATTCAAGGCATAAAACATGGCTTCTATAGAGGATAACGACTGAGTAAGCGCATGCTTGCGCATACGAACGGATTTCTTATAATACTCAGCTTCCTGTTTAAGTTCTTCTTGTGAAAACAATAAGGCATCGTAATTGGCTTCAGCCAAAAAAGCTAAACGCTCTTTTTCATCATGATTAGGTACGATGATTTTGTCCATAACCAACGGCAAGGCAAGGTTGATGGTGTGCCCTTCACAAATAGTCAAAATTTGTTCTTTGACAGACGGCTCAAACAATAAAGCTGCAATGTAGCGAACATCAATCCCGTCCTGCGGAACCATGCAACAAGCTTTCATGTAAGCGAAGCCTCCATCAGGTGCTTCTGTTACATACCCAACTCTAAAGTCCTCAGTGCTACTACTCAGAAGAACGCATGGCTTTTTTGCCACACACAGCTTTGCCTGTTCTTCTTCAATACCAGGGTCACTAACACTGTTGACAATTCTATTCCAAAGATTTGCATCTTTGTAACTGTCTCTAAGCATGTCCGGCAGAACTAACGGCATGTTCTTTGCCTTTTCGTGAAGGGCCCATCCTTCTCCTTTAACAAATTCTGCAAGCTCTTTTTCCTCTAAGAGTCTTACCCGTTGGTGTTTTACAATAGAAGATAATGGAATACCATCAGTCGGTCGATTCGTCCAATAGTAACTAGGCCACAAAATCTCAGGATCTAGTCCATCTGCATTGATATATTTAGTCCTTGACTTCACTTCGTCTATGATGCGGACTTTGTCATTTTCAGCCTTGCATAATGCAAGCATAATATACTTGTCGCCAAAAAAGCCCTTATCCTCGTATGCAACAATAGTAGAAATAGCTTTTTCTCTAGTTCTACGAACGCGAAAATCGATGATGGGAGCCTCAAACAATTCAGCTTTCATTCCAGCCATTTCTGATATAAACTCAGAGAAAAACAGCATTTTCCCGTTTGGCTTTAGAAGGTCATACAACGCTTCTATATCCTTGCATTCTGTTCCGAATAATTCTTGAGCAGCGTATTTTTGCTCATTGACTCGGAAAATAACCACGTCTACTGACCCCTTTGCAGGCAACGTATATGAATATTCGTCATTTACTTCCTCACCTGAAACAATCTCAGACTGAATGCCTGCGGCGAATAGACGGATTTGTCCCAATGCCCATACTATCTTTTGATTATAGTTCATACCTGTAAATCCAGATATGATACAATCTGGAAAAAGAACTGCAAGATCACAGTATTCAGTATCTGCGATAAAAACTCTTGCTCCTCTTTGTGGTTTCACATGCTCTTTTACAAGCCTAATGCGTTTTTCAGAAATACCATCCGTAATATGCTTAGCATGTTCTCCATTTAGCCACTCATTCCTATGGGCAAATTCATAGAAAACCACTTCGGAAAAATTCTCACATAGGAAAACAAATTCATCCTCGGAGAAGCATGCCTCTTGGTATTTCTCAGCATATTCCAAAAGTGCCTCAATAATCCGATTATCTGCACTTTCCCCAGCAACGGTTTTATAGAGTACTATGAGCAATTGCTCATCAGCATTTTCATCTGGAGAACAAGGCGCGATGATTTCATCCCAATTACCTTCATCATCTTGAACCGGAACAACCATCCCTATACCATGCACCTTAATATAATTGCTAACATAGTTGCGGTATTTGTTGACAAGATTCTCTACTGTGAGGTCGTTTTGTGTGTGTTGCATAGTCTCTTTTGTTTTTGTTTTTCGTTTGCAAAAGTACAACCCTGTCGCGCAACCTATTTTCGCGAATTTTCTTTCTTCAGTTCCAGCTCCCTCACCGTGCGCTCCACCACCTGTTCAAGCTGGTAGGAGGACACGCCCAGCGGCTTGTTGATGTCTCGCAACGACCATTCCACAACGGTCTTGTCGGTCGATTTGCAGATGATCAGTCCCACGGTGGGGTTGTCGCCCTCGCCACGCAGCAACTCATCAACGGCAGTAACGTAGAAATTCAGCTTGCCGGCAAACTCGGGGATGTACTTCACCACCTTCAGCTCAATGACGACATAGCGGTGCTGTGGGATGTGATAGAACAACAAATCGGGGAAGAAGGTCTGTCCGCCAGGCATCTGCAACTCCATCTGTCGCCCCACATACGAAAAGCCCTTGCCCAACTCCATCAAGAAGCGCGTGACATTCGAAACCAGCGCATCCTCCAAGTCTTTCTCCTCGTACTCCTCGCTCATCGAGAGGAAACCGAAATGATAGGGATCCTTTAGTATCTCCTTGGCCAATTGGCTTTGCGGAGCCGGAAGCGTATGCTCAAAGTTGGTCACGGCTGCCCCTTGGCTGCCAAAGAGGTTGGCCGCTATCTGGCTTTCGAGCCTGCTACGGCTCCAGCCTTCCTCAGTCACCTTATTGATATAGAAAATGGCCTCGTCAAGGGTTTGGCATTTGGAAATAATAAGGACATGATGTTTCCAAGGAACTAGACCAAATATTTCAGGCATTTCCAATTGGTCACCAGCTTGGTGACCTTTTTCGTCAGCAGGTTGCTGACGAATTACAGCACCCAATTCGTCACCAGCTTGGTAACGAATTACAACATTTGGTTCATCACTTTGAACAGCACTAATTTCGTCACCAGCTTGGTGACGAATTTCGTCAACGACTCGTTGACGATTTGCAACTCTCTCATTATAAAAGGTATACCAACGCTTCATATACTTGAGGTTGGTCACTGAGAAACCCGTTTCTTCGGGAAAAGCAGTCCTCAAATCAAGGCTCAACTGATCGAAGAAACCGCTGCCCCATTTGCTTTCTGCCCGCAGTTCCACCATGTCTCTTCCCAAACTCCAATAAAACTCAAGCATGGCAGTGTTCACTCGAACCGCCGCCTTGACTTGGCTTTGGCGGAATCGCTGCTTGATGTCGGCCATCCATTGCACATAGCCCTCATCGGCAGTCATCATGTCACGGGATACGAATGTCGGTTTGTCGCTCATCTTTTTTATGGATTAGTGAAATGCAAAGATACAAATAAATCCATTACAAAGCCTGATACGCCTGGAATTGTGCCGTCACGCGGTCGCGCACCTTCTGCTGGATGTCGGCGGGCGAGAGAACCAACAGGTCTTTTCCAAAAGAGGACAATTCGCGGATAAGCTCATAGTTCTCTATGCAGTCAATGGAGAAAAATGCACCTCCTTCAAGCTTTGGGTATTGTTGGCGCAATTCCATTTCTCTTTCCCCTTTGTAATGCCGTTGAGACTCATGCAAGGGTTTGGTGGCCACATAATCCTTGGAAAAATCACTCACCCAAAACATGATGGTCTGCAACGGATTGCCGTCGATGAGCGTCACCCCTATAATGTCCTCAAAGCGCTCATTGAGGTCGCCATCGTATTCCTTATAACTACGAGAAGGCAACGGAACAAACTTATCGATACGGTCGAGTGCAAACGACAGTATTTTGCCATCATTGTCGGCGGCAACGATAAGATACCAACGGCGGTTGTATTCTTTTAGCAGGTAAGGATGCACAACGGTTTTGCGGTCCTCATCGGGCGTGTCAAACCGATGGTAATGCAATTCCACCACCTGTTTCTGTGAGATTGCCGTGAACAATTCACCCAGCAGGTTCTTGCCTTCCAAAGGATTCTTTGTGAACGACACTATCTGACGGTCGGTTTTCACTTTGAGGCTTTCCCTCAGCCTTTCCAAGCCCACAAGAGTAGGCAGTCCGTCAAATTGCCCGAGTAGCGTGAAAGCCTCTCCAAGCAGGTGTTTTTCGTCATCGGTTAGTTTCTGCGTAAATATGGAGAAAGACGGGTCGGCATACCGATGACAGCTTTTCTTGATGGTTTTGAGGGTCCGCTGGCTTACATCATCAACCTGATAATGCTCAATATCAGCGACAAACGGACTTTCATATTCCAAATAATGAAGGTCAAGTTCGATGGTTCGACGACTTACTTGCCAACTCTTTTTCTTTTCTGGTTTCAATTCTTCCAACTCCTCATTGACAAGTCTTACCAAATCCTCAGTAGAATAATGGTGATAGCGGTTGGCCAACAGCTTGTCGAGGATGTAGTAGCGTGTTACGGCGTTTTTGTTTGCGGGCATAGTTTATTATTTTGTGCCGCAAAGATAATAATAATCTGCGAAATCTATTTTCGCGACGACAGCACTTCTATCCTATTTATCAAGTTTTGGATTTGTCATGTATGTTTGACCTGAAGAATGTTCTGGTTTAGTTCGCAAAAGAATTCCGTCTGCAACCATATTGGTGATGAATCGGTTTCGTATATGCGACTCTGGTTTTCCCAGCAGTTTAGCCAACTCCTCAACAGAATGTTCCACATAACATGCCTCAATAATGCACTCCTGTAATTGTTGCTCTGTCATTCGTTTTTTTACTTTCTTTTTTACTTTTCTGTCTATAATACGCTTATTGACAGCTAAATAATCCTTGGAAGTTGCAACATTGGTTGCATCATTAGTTGCATTATTGGTTGCATCATTAGTTGCATCATTAGTTCCAATATTAGTTGCATCATTATCGCGCCAGATTGTGGTGACGAACTCGGCACTCAAGTCTATCTCGGGAGCAAGGAGACGGGCCTCTTGCATCCTGCGGATATTTTCTGTGATACCAGTACCGTATTTCTCGATATAGCCCATCTGGTACATGACTTCGAGTCAAAAACAAGCTGTCGCTCTTTTGAAAACTCTGATTGTACGCTGCTTATAAATACTTTATATTTGGGCATATTTATCTTGTTATTCTATCGGCATGAAACGTATATACTTTGGCTGCAAAATTACAAATATTTCACGAAACCCATTTTCGCAAAAAAACGCCGTCTTTCGTAACCTATATAATTGGTCAACGACTTGTTGACCTTTTTCATCAAATTCTAATTGGCCACCAGCTTGGTGGCTCATTTGGCCAACGGGTCGTTGGCTTTTTCTAAAAGAACTCTAGAATGCAAAAAAAACATACACATATAATCGATAGTAGTCGGAATCTCGAAAAAATATCTCGATTCCGACTACTATCGTTTATTTCTTCGAAAAAAACATTATCTTTGCAAAGAAAACAACATGTAATGAGCAAACAACTCGAAATAAGAAACAGCACAGCGGAGTTCCTGATTTTCCAAGCGGAAGGAAAAAAAGATGGCATCCAAGTGGTTTACAAGGACGAAACCATTTGGTGCACACAAAAAGCGATGGCAGCATTGTTTGATGTGGGAGTTCCTGCTATCAACAAGCATCTAAACAACCTTTATCTTGAAGGGGAAATCATGCGAGAAGCAACTGTTTCCAAAATGGAAATAGTTCAACTTGAAGGCAAACGAGAAGTAAAAAGAATGACAGAGCTATACAATCTCGATGCCATCATCTCCGTTGGTTATCGGGTCAATTCATTGAGAGCCACACAATTCAGACAATGGTGCACCTATGTACTCCGCCAATTCACCATACGTGGTTATGTCATCGACAAAAAGCGCATGGAAAACGGTAGTTTCATTGGAGAGGATTATTTCGAGCATCTGTTGGCCGAAATCAGGGAGATAAGACTCAGCGAACGTCGATTCTACCAAAAACTGACCGATATCTATGCCACTGCTATCGATTACAACAAAGACGCACCGACAACGAGGCAGTTTTTCAAAATGGTGCAAAACAAGATGCATTATGCTGTCCACGGTCATACAGCTGCCGAACTTATCGTTGGTCGGGCCAATGCCGAGAAAGAACACATGGGATTGAACACTTGGGAAAATGCCCCAAACGGAAAGATTGTAAAAACCGATGTCAGTGTTGCGAAGAACTACCTGAACGAGTTGGAATTGGAAGACATGGGACGACTGGTAAATGCCGCTTTGGACATGGCTGAACGCATGGCCAACCGACACATTCCCATGACGATGGAGGACTGGGCCAAACGCATTGACATCATCCTTCAAGCAGGTGGTGATGCTGTCCTAACCGATGCTGGTGTAGTCACAGCAGAAGAGGCAAAAGCATTCGCCGAAACCGAATTTGAAAAATATCGAATCATACAAGACCGGCTATTCCAATCCGACTTTGATCGCTTTGCAGAAAACGACATCTTACCGCTTGACTTCAAGGAAATCGAAAGTGGGCAAAACGACTGTCAATAAATACAAAGCCATAAAGGTTTATATTCACATTACAACAAATAGCTTATCTCACCAATCTCCATCAATAATGTTAGCAATGATTTTATCGATCACTTGGTCAAAATAGGGTTGGCGCAAGAAACAATTGTGCCTTGAAACCACATCAGTGACATTGAACGAGTTAACGATGTGGGTAACGAAATAAGATGCTTTTGGCATGGGAGATGACAGCCATTCGGATTGGATGGGAATTGTCAATTCAGGAATGATGTTCTTTGAAGAAACAAGCACAGCATAAAAAAGGCCAGGCTCCACTATTTGCAAATCATCGCATGAAATAACCAGAGCTGGATGCGGTAGCACCTTGCCATCGGGAAGCACAAAAGGAACTTCCACTATTTCGCGTTGATAGACATTGTTTACAGCCATTTTTCTATTCCTTTGGGAAGTTGACCACTGTGAGATTTTAGATATGTGCCATAGTCCTCGGCAACCAAACTCGGAAAGTCGCTTTCCTCAAGCAGCGGATAATCTTTTAGTCTTTCAGCCAACATTTCATCGGTAAGTTTGCTGTGAGAACGAGACCGTCTTTTTTCGTTTATCTGCGACAACAGCCACTTCTCAACCTGTTGCTGAAGCCATGTCTGAAACGACTCGTCAATCTGCAAGACATTTTCAGCCTGCATAACCAAATTCTCGTCTAGCGAAATGGGATAAGTGCACATCGTATTCTTTTTTACGATTGCAAAAATACACAAATTCGGAAATATTGCAACAATAAAGAAAAAACATGGACAAGAATGTCATCTTTTTTCATATTTTTGCCTCCAACAACTGAATAACCAACAACGACATCACTAGACTGCTTCGTGCCTCGCAGTGACGCGAAGCGACAACTGAACAACTGACAACTGAACAACTGCAAACTGACAACTATGAACTTGATAGCTCCTTCCCTACTCTCCGCCGACTTCCTCAACCTGGAAGCTGACATCGAGATGGTCAACCGCAGCGAGGCCGACTGGTTCCACTGCGACGTGATGGACGGCCGCTTCGTGCCTAACATCTCTTTCGGCATCCCCGTGGTGCAAGCCATCAAGAAGAAAGCCCAGAAGCCCCTCGACGTCCACTTGATGATCGTGGAGCCGGAGAAATACTTAGAGGCCTTCGCCAAGGCGGGCGCCGACATCATCACCTTCCATTATGAGGCCTGCAACCATATCCACCGCGCCGTGCAACAGATCAAAGCCCTCGGCATCCATGCCGGTGTGGTGCTCAACCCGCATACCCCTGTCAGCGTGCTGGAGGACATCATCGGCGACCTGGACGTGGTGCTCCTCATGTCGGTCAACCCGGGCTTCGGCGGACAACAATTCATCGAGCGCACATACGAAAAAATCCGCAAGCTGCGTTTGATGATCAATGAACAACACGCTTCCGCCCTCATCGAAGTGGACGGTGGCGTTAACACAAAGAACGCCAAGGCTTTGTTTGAGGCGGGTGCCGACGTGCTCGTCGCAGGCAACGCAGTGTTTAAATCAGATGACCCTATGGAAACCATACGAATAATGAAAACGATAGTATAACAAGATTCCCCTGCGGGGAATGGAGTGAGGGATGGTTTAATAACGCGGCGGCTTGAGGCGTCACATGCCAAAAGCAGTCTAAGGCCGCCGCCCTTTAACCTCACAACACTACTCCATTCCCGAAGGGAAACTCGACATTAACCTAACAACAATTAAACACTTCAACAATAAACAATCAACTAATTATGAGTAACGACATCCTGAAATTAAAGCCGCAAGGCATTTGGAAAGAGTTCAACGGCATCCTCGGTGTGCCGCGTCCATCGAAGAAAGAAACCAAAATGGTGGCTTACCTCGAACAATGGGCGAAAGACCATAACATCAGCTACGTCAAGGAAGACTGTGGCAACATCATCATGACCGTGCCCGCCACCAAGGGTATGGAAGACCGCCAGACCGTCATCCTGCAAGCCCACATGGACATGGTTTGCGAGAAGAACAGCGACAAGAAGCACGACTTCGAGAAAGACCCCATCGAGCCTGTCATCAAGGGCGAGTGGCTGCATGCCAACGGCACGACCCTCGGCGCTGACGACGGCATCGGCGTGGCTGCGGCTCTGGCCGTCATCGCCGACCCGAAGGTGGAACATGGTCCGCTCGAGTGCATCTTCACCGTCGACGAAGAGACGGGCCTCACGGGCGCCATGAAACTCGACCCGGAAGACTTCACCGGCCGTATCCTCCTCAACCTCGACTCTGAGGACGAAGGCGAGATCTTCATCGGCTGCGCCGGCGGCATGGACACCATCGTGAAGGTGTGGTACGAACTGGAGCCCGCTCCGGAGGACTGCACCGCCTACCGCATCACCGTGAGCGGCCTGAAAGGTGGCCACAGCGGCGACGACATCAACAAGAATCTGGCCAACGCCAACAAACTGCTGACCCGCATCCTGTGGCAAGGCACCAACTGGTTCGACCTTCAACTCTACGACTTCCAAGGCGGCAACCTGCGCAACGCCATCGCCCGCGAAGCCACGGCAGTGGCCTTCGTGCCGAACGACAGCATCGAGCATTTCCTGCACTACGTGAACGACATGGAGAAGCACTTCAAGCAAGAGTACCAAGTGACCGAACCCGGCCTGAAGGTCACGGCCGAAGTCGCCGAGGTGCAGCCCGACGTGGTCATCGACGAGATGGCCCAGTACAACCTGCTGAACGGCCTCTATGCCTGCCCGCACGGCGTCATCGCCATGTCGCAAACCATCCCGAACTTCGTGGAGACCTCGACCAACCTCGCCTCCTGCAAGAAGAAGGAAGGCTATTTCTTCATCCAGACCTCACAGCGCAGCTCCATCGAGTCGTCGAAGCAAGACATCGCCAACATGGTGGAAGCCGTGTGGAGCCTCGCCGATGCCGATGTGGAGCACACCGACGGCTATCCAGGCTGGGCACCTAACCCCAACAGTGCCATCTTGGACGTCGCAGTGAACTGCTACAAGAAACGTTTCAAGAAAGACCCGAAGGTGCGTGCCATCCACGCTGGACTGGAATGCGGTCTCATCGGCGACAAGATCCCGGGCATGGACATGATCAGCTTCGGTCCCACCCTGCGCGGCGTGCACTCACCCGACGAGCGTTGCGAAATCGCGACCGTTCAAATGTTCTGGGACTTCATGTGCGACATCCTGAAGAACGTGCCTGCGACTGCTGAAATGCCTAAGCCAAAGAAAATGTCTACCGTAAATAAGGCTGCTGCCAAGAAAGCACAAAAAGCAGCCAAGAAGGAGACCAAGAAAGCAACAGCAAAGAAAGCAGCCGAAGAAAAGTCTGCTGACGAGAAGGCTACGCGCACAAAAGCACCAGAGCATAAGTCTCAAGCCAAGAAAGCCGTTGGCAGCAAGAAGACCGCGTCTGTTCAGAAAGCCGCTGTCAGCAAAGCCACGGCCAAGCAGGCTGCAGCCAAGAGAAACCCTATGAAGAAAGGCAAATAATAGAGGATTAACCTGCTTTGAAAGAGTCCGTTGGAGTGATCTGACGGGCTTTTTCTTATTTAATGCATTGAATAAAACTTATATTCAAATCAAAATTTGATGTGAATATTGTAATTATCCACCTCAAATGATATTTATTTATACAATATTTGTATCTTTGCAGCGAAAAACATGATTATTTGTTCCATAATTTGAATAATTTATGAAAACACCATTTTGGATATGGCAATATGCTGGATGGCCGCATTTCTGTTGGAGCAACGACAGTGTCATCGGTCCATTGGCACGGGTACGCGAAAAGCAAGGTAGGCTTCTCGGACTGTTGAACAGCCTCGGTCTTGACACGCAAATCACCTCATCGCTTGATGTGATGACCGAAGACGTTTTACGCAATAGCGAAATCGAAGGCTTGCTCCTAAATCCCAATCATGTGCGTTCATCGGTGGCTCGTCATCTTGGCCTTGACACTGCAGGATTGCCCATGCCCGACCACTATACTGAAGGTGTGGTGCAAGTCATGTTGGATGCTGTGCAACAAGCCAACAAACCACTAACTGAGCAGCGACTATTTAACTGGCACGCCGCGCTGTTTCCTACAGGACGAAGTGGAATCATCCCCATTACTGTGGCGGCATGGCGGCAAGGCACGGAGCCGATGCAAGTGGTGAGCGGAGCTATGGGAAAGGAAAAGATACATTACGAAGCACCACCGTCGGACGATGTGCCTAGACAAATGCAACTTTTCCTGGAATGGTTCAATAAAGAACCATCCGTTGACCCAGTGCTGAAGGCTGCTGTTGCGCATCTTTGGTTTGTCAACATACATCCCTTTGACGACGGCAACGGTCGCTTGACACGCACGCTCACCGATATGCTCTTGGCGCGTGCCGATGGCACGCCCCAACGCTTCTACAGTATGTCGGCCGCCATCTTGCGCGACAGGAAGAACTATTACGATGTGTTGGAATACATGGGCAAACACGGCTTAGACATCACGCAGTGGCTTTTATGGTTCTTACGGACTATGGAAAGTGCCATCGACACTGCAGTTGAAAAAACACATCGGGTGGTGCGTAAATCCTTGTTTTGGCAAGAACATTGTAACACTGCCCTCAACGAAAGACAAATCAAAGTCATCAACCGTCTTTGGGACAATTTTGAGGGCAAACTCAACACCAGCAAATGGTCCAAGATGACCAAGACTTCCACTGCCACTGCCTTACGCGACATACAAGACCTTGTCGAGAAAGGCATACTTCGCTGCTCCAACGAAGGTGGACGGAGTACGAATTATGAATTGGTGGAGGAATAAGGTTTTTCTTCTATCATTCGCGAAATAAGGCTGTCTCCTTTGGGAAACAGCCTTATTTCAATTCTTACTGTTCTTTATTTCGACTTGTCTGGCCATGCAGGAATTTCGGGAATGTCGGGATAATCCTTCATCTGCTCAAGGATGACTTCGATGGCCTTGTTAAGTTGGTCGTCGATGCCCTCGAACTCGCGGGCGGGGTCGTTGTCGATGACGATGTCGGGATCGACACCGTAGCCTTCGATGACCCAGTTGCCCTTTTCGTCGAAAGGAGCAAACTCGGGACGGGTCAGCGAGCCACCATCAATGAAGGGCAGGCTGCCACGGATGCCGACCACGCCGCCCCAGGAACGCATACCGATGGTCGTGCCAATCTTGTGCTTCTTGAACTGATAAGGGAACAGGTCGCCATCGGAGGCGGAGTACTTGTTGAACAGCAACACCTTGGGTCCGAGCATCATCTTGGTAGGCTTGGTCTCAGGCTCGCCGTTACGCATCACATCGTACATGGACAATTCGCGGCGCAGACGCTCTACAATCATCGGGCTGACATTGCCGCCGCCATTGCCACGGTCGTCGATGATGAGAGCTTTCTTGTCGAGTTGGGGATAGAAGTACTTGGCGAACTCATTCAAGCCTTCCACACCCATATCGGGGATGTGGATGTAGCCCACCTGTCCATTGGTGGCCTTGCTCACCTTCTCCACATTGCCTTGCACCCAGTTGTAGTAATACAAACCTGTCTCGTCAGCAATGGGTTTCACCACCACATCGCGAGCGCCACTCTCATATGCCTTGCTATTCAAAGTGAGCAGCACAGCCTTGTCGGCTTTGCCAATGAGGGCGGCATACATGTCATTCATGCCTTTGGTGCTTTGTCCGTCAATGGCGATGATGTAGTCACCTTCCTTGGCATTCACTCCGACCTCAGTCAACGGTGAGCGGGTCTTCTCGTTCCAGTTCTCGCCCTTCAGGATCTTGTCAATCTGGTAATAACCCGACTTGTCGCGGTGGATGCGGCAACCCAGCATACCCATAGGGATGCGCTCCGGCTTCACGCGGTCGCCTTCACCCACATAAGCGTGACCGATGTTGATTTCTCCAATCAACTCACCGATGAGGTAGTTGACATCGTTGCGGTCGGCGCAATAAGGCAACAGTTGGCCATATTTCTCCTTCATGGCAGGCCAATTCACGCCATGCATATTGGGTGCATAGAAGAAGTCGCGCATCTGGCGCCAAGCCTCGTTATAGATTTGCGTCCACTCAGTGCGCAAGTCTACCCATTTCTTCATGTTGCTGAGGTCGATGCCTTCGTCGCTGCTCTTTCCAGATTCGCCAGGTTTTGTACCAGCACCAGGTGCACCGCCACCACCAGGCATCGTGCCTTTAGGTGCATTGACAACTTTATAGCCACGGCCTTCACGCATGAGCATTTTGGAGCCGTCGGCAGAAAGTTCGTAGCCCATATCGCCACCGATGTTCGTGACCTTCTTCGCCTTGGCGTCGAAGTAGTTGAGACCACCGCCATTGCGGCCAAAAGCCACAAAGTACAAGCCATCCTCAATTCCCGTCAAGTTAAAGTAGCGTCCCGCATTCACAGGCAACACCACTACCCTATTGCTGATACCCTCGAAGTCTATCTTCACTTCCTTGGCTTCTTTCTTGCCTTCAGGTTTTCCCTCTGACTTACCGTCTTTAGGGCCTTTCTTCCCATCCCTCTTGTCTTTGCCAGCAGAGGTCCCTGAGCCTGTCGAAGGGCCATCCTTCTGCTCATCTTTCGTTCCCTCCATTTTAACTTCATCGTTTTCGGTCAAGAAAGGCGATGGCGTATCTTTCTGCAAAGTCAGCAGATAAACCTTTGACATGTCAGTATAGACATGGTTCCACTCCAGCCAGCCATAGGTCGGGCGGAAATCACGCTCGGAGGTGAAATACAAATACTTGCCACTCTTATCAAAAGCAGGAGAAGAGGCGTTGTACCAACCATCGGTGACAACCTCATCCTTGCCTGAAGCCACATTGTAGATATGAATCTGACTGACGCTGAAAGTACTCGGCATGGCGTAGGCAATCCAGCGGCTGTCGGCCGACCAGCAGTACTCGTCCAACTCGCCAGCCTTGCTACTTGCGACCACGGTAACCTTTTTTGTAGCTACCTCAACCATATTGATGCGGTTCATTTTGTCATCCCACAAGATGCGTTTGCTGTCGGGCGACCACAAAAGCCTATATTTATAGGTGTCGGAGTCCTTGGTCAGCTGGATGGCTTCTTCCTTACCATCCTGAGTCTGGATATAGATCTCGTCCTCACCCGTGCGGTCGCTAATATATGCGATGTATTTGCCATCGGGCGACCAAGCCACGTTGCGGTCGTGGGCGTTGTCACTCTGGGTCAGATTCCTCGTGATGCCCGACTTGACCGGCACTGTCCACACATCGCCACGGGCTCCGAAAGCAACGCGCTTGCCATCGGGGGAAATCGTGCTCGTGTTGATGAACTTACTGGCATCCACATACTTGGTGCGTGTCGACTTGTTGTCGTTGGCCATCTGCACAGGAATGGGATAGACCTTGCCGTCAGCGAGATTGTAGCGGAACAGTTGGCCGCCGTTTTCAAAGACGATGTCCTTGTCGCCGAGCGAAGGCCACTTGATGTCATAATAGGTGTAGTCGGTCACCTTGGTGGTCTGTTTGGTACTGCGATCGTAGCAGAACAGGTTCATCGTACGGTCGCGGTCGGAGCAGAAGTAGATCTTATTGCCGACCCACATCGGGAAGATGTCCTGTGCGTTGTTGTTGGTGATGTTCTCAATCTTCTTTGACTTGAAGTCAAAGATCCACACATCATCGGCCATACCGCCACGATAGTATTTCCAGGTACGGAACTCACGCATCACGCGGTTGTAGGCAATCTGTTTGCCGTCAGGCGAATACGAGATCCAACCGCCTTCAGGCAAGGGCAGTTGCTCGGCCAAGCCACCGTTGATGTTGGCAATGAAGAGTTGACCCACAAAGTCGTCCCAACTCTCCTTGCGCGAGCGGAAAACAATATTCTCGTTGTCCTTCCACGCCATGACGATGTTGTTCGGGCCCATACGGTCGCTGATGTCGTCGCGACCCAAAGTGGGCGTATAAGTCAAACGCGTAGGCGTGCCACATTCGGGATAAGGCATGACATAAACCTCAGTGTTTCCGTCATATTGTCCCGTGAAAGCCAGATGTTTGCCGTCGGGCGAGAAACGTGCAAACATCTCATAGCCATTGGCGTCGTTAGTGAGTTTATGGGCCACACCGCCGTTAATGTCAACGGAATAAAGGTCTCCACCATAAGTGAATACCACGTCGTTGCCGTGAATGGTCGGGAAGCGCAACATTTTGGCTTCCTCCTGGGCGGTCATGCTGACAGCGCCCAATAACAAGATTGAAAGAAATAAATGTTTGATTTTCATAGTATTTAGATTTAGTGCTATTCTTTTATTCCATCAATTTCAACACTTCTTTGAAACTCAATGCCATGCAAATGTACGGTTTTTCCGAAAAACTATGTCGTCTATCAGTAATATCTTTAAGCATTGGCAAAGAATTATCTCATTTTCGAGTCAGATATTGATAATTGTTGTATTTTTGCGGCAACAAAACCAAATTATAAACTAACAACTAATCTCAATTCATCATGAAAAGATTTTTCATCACGATGGCAATGTGCTTAGCCTTTGTAGGTTTGGCTCAAGCACAGTTAAGCCAAGGGCAAACCTATTCAACAAAAATCGTTACTGGTAACCGTCCTGGCGCTGGCGACTGGGGTCTCTACTTTGGTCCGAGCTATTCCGAAATCGTCGACCTTGTTGAGACATGGAATTCTCAAGACGAGAAGGCTTTCGGCCTGCCGCTCATCAACCTGAAGTACTACCTGACCGACCGCACTGAGGTGCGTTTTGGCATTCAGTACAACGGTCACACAACAAACGCCTCCGGTAACTATGACGTGAACTTTGACGAAATCTACAGCTACTATGAAGAGAACTTCGGCACACGCAACATTCCGTTGACCGACAAATACTACACCAGAAGGTTCCGCGTCAGCCCTGGTATTGCCTATCACTTCTCACCCAAGAACATCCTTGACGTTTACGTCGGTGCCAACATCCCGATTGGCGTTGATGCCATGAACAGCGTATACGAAACCGAAAACTACGAAGTTGTCACCAACGAAGCAACTGGCAACCACAGCCTTCAGAAGTACGAAGTGAAAGACAACTACAACTACAATTCTTTCGTCATCGGAGTTGGTGCTTTCATTGGCCTTCAAGCTTTCGTTGCCGACCTTCCGCTTTCACTCGGTTTTGAATATGGCCTGACTGGCATGTTGAGAACCAACGACAAGTGGTATCACGAAGTGGCCGACGGTGAAGGTAACTCACAGACCTACTACACCAGAGACGGCGACTACCTGCATTTCGACCAACTCACCAACAAGTCGAAATACATGGGCTCGGACTTCAGATTCACCATGACTTATTATTTCAACAACAAATAAAAACTGAGCTGTCATGAAGAAAGTATTATTGTTCCTATTACCCATGTTCATGATGGCTTTCGTGAGCTGTAGTAGCATGAGGACTTTGGAAAAAGCTCCTGCAGGCTCCATGACTCCGGAAGTGAGACTGAACATCAGCCTCAACGACATCGAGTATCTGGGCGAAAGCACCATCAGTGTCAGCTCCAGAACTTACTTTGGCGCCATCAAGCGCATCGACATGGTCAACGGTGAAGTTTTCGACCGTCACAACAACACTTCCACAAGCCTGATGGGCAATCTTGACATCAAGCTCCACGGCGACATCGCATTGGCCGCAGGTAAAGTCATCCAAGACTACCCCGAAGCCGACTATTTCGTCCCTGTCTCCTACAAAGACGAAGTCGCCAACTTGTTCCTTGGCAAGCTGTCGACCAAGACCATGGTCATCAAAGCCTATAAGTACAAAAACAAATAATCCAACACCCTTGAGCAAGGATAATGTCGAAAGGCATTATCCTTGCTTTTTTATACCATGAAAAAAGCTCTCATTCTCTTCACTGGATTGCTTTTGCTTTTCAGCGCTTGCCAAGAAAAGGTATCGCCCGTCAACCTTTTCATCACCCGTGCCGACGATTACGGCAACAACGTGTCGCATAGCATGAACATACTGTTCCATATCCATGCCTATTCGAACAGCACCCCCATTACCCGACTGGAATGCACCAGTTTCGACTCGGAAAACGGTATCGAGCCCGTCTTCGACACCCTTTTCGCCAGCAACCCGATGGACGTCGAATACGACTACGCCCACTACACCAAGTATTACACCACCAGCGAAAACATGGACGTCAAGCTGAGCTTCACCGTCTATACTTCGGGCGGCGACCAACTCACGCAAGTAATTCACTACCGTGTAAAAGGCAACGTTCTTCTCGTCCCATACGAGAACATCGTCCTCTACTCTGGCGAACAATCTGCAAAACCCAACGGTCTTTCCCTCGAATGGGTGAGCCCCATCATTGCACAGACCGCAGATTCCACCAAAGTCGACATCTATGACTATCGTCCCATTGACGCCACTCCTGACGAGCTTTTTCACGAATGGAGAAGCCGCACAGGAATCAAGTTTGTCAGATACAACGACTTCAACTTCCCTGCCGCCACGGTAAAATACCTGCAAGACTCATACCTGGCTGGCAACAAATACAGTTCCCTCGGCAACCTCAACATCGGCGACATCATTCTTGTGGGCAGAGACAACAATGCCATCGGCGTGTTTCAGATTCATGCCATCTATGACGAAGAAGGCTATGAAAACGACCGTTACGAACTGACTTTCAAGAAAAAGTAATTGTTCTATCCTATACAAGACAAATCCGCCTCGATTGGGCGGATTTATTGTTTCAGCTCCATCCTTACCCTCCGCAAATCCAACAGATTGGTAGGATTGCTGCCCATGTCCTTCACGCGTTTGTTGACAAAACGCAGTACCTCGTCGTAGAACAGTACTACCACAGGCGCGTCCTGCATCATAAGGCTGTCCATCTCGGTGTAATAATGGGCACGTTGCTCCACATCATTGCAAAGCAAAGCTTTTTCGTAAAGTTTGTCGTACTTGGGATTGGTATAATGCGTGTAATTCGGACCAGATGGAGAGAAATTAGAAGTTGTGAACAGCGAAAGGTAATTCTCCGCATCAGGGTAGTCGGCCACCCACGAAGAGCGGAAGAAGGGCAGACTACCGTTGGCTCTCATGCTGCGCATCGTGGCAGGCGGCATCACTTCCATCTTGCACTGCAAACCGATTTGTTCCACCTGACTCTGCACAAACTTTCCGATGTCGGCATAGTCGGCCACAGTAGAGAGTTGCAACAGATAGCCTTCCAAATGGTTCTCCGCCACCAAGCGTTGCGCCTGTTTCAAGTCGTAGCCATAGCCGATGGTACGGCTGTGTCCAGGCAGGCCCACTGGAATCATGCCGCCTGTGCCAGGTTCACCGATGCCGTTACGCAGGTAACGCAGCATCTTCTCACGGTCGATGCACAGGTTGACCGCCTGCCGCAAGGCACGGGCGCGGTCGGGACCAAGCGGGTCGTTCGGATCAATGAAGAAGGAGAAATACTCGGTATTCAGATAAGGCTCAGTGATGAGTTCGATCTTGTCCACATACTTCTTGAGCAATTGGCCGTCATAGGTCAACAACTCGTCTTTGTAACGCGCATCGATGCCCGACATGAAGTCGAACTTGCCTTTGATGAACTCCAAAAACGCCACCTGCTTGTCGATGAGGAAACTGATGGAGACGGCATCGATATAGGGCAACCTCTCCCCTGCCTCGTCACGCTCGAAATAGTCAAAATTCTTGCGAAAGACGAGTTTCACGTTCTCTTTCCAGTATTGGAACTTGAACGGTCCCGTCCCGACGGGATGGCTGCGGAAATCATCGCCATAGTATTCGACAGCTTCATGCGGCACCACCGAGGCGTAGGTCATGGACAAAATGCCCAAAAACGGCGGGAAAGGCTTCGATAACTCTATTTGGAAAGTGGTGTCATCCAAAGCTGTGAAGGCATATTGTTCGTTCTCCTGCTTGACTGAAGAGAAAATCCACATGCCTGGCGAACTCAAGCTTTTGTCCACCACGCGGTTAAAGGAATAGACGAAGTCTTGGGCAGTTACATAACGCGAGGTCGGCCCTTCGATCCTTCGATTGGCCTCAGGGGCCTCAACTTCTGACTGCCGCTTTGCGTCATTGCGAGGAACGAAGCAATCCAGATGACTTGTTCCCTCTTTAAAACATTCATCTTCATGGAACTGCACATCGTTTCTCAGATGGAACGTGTATGTCTTACCATCCTCGCTGATTTCCCACGACTTGGCCACCATCGGGACGAGGTTCATTTTGTCATCAAAGGCCACAAGGCTGTTGAACAGCTGGTTGCAAGCCCAAATGTGCGGCAGATCCTTGGCATAAATTGGGTCGAGGGTGAGGATGCCGGCAGATTCGTTGTATTTGAAGATGGCCAAACCTTCATCATCATCCTGTCGTTGGCCGCAACCAGCAGCCAACACAACGAGCAACAACAATCCGAGCCAACCCTTCCTCATCATCACTTCACTTTAAAACCGATTACCTCAGGATGCAAATTACGGAGATACTTGTTGTAGTCCAAGTCATTCGTGTCCTCTTCCTTCTCCAAGGCCAAGTCGAGCACCTCCATCATGTTCTCCACATAGTGGAAGTTCAAGCCTTCAACATAGTCTTCCTTGATGTCCTTAATATCGTGCTCATTGTCAATGGACAGGATAAGGTCGGTGACACCGTTGCGCTTGGCGGCCAGGATCTTCTCCTTTACGCCACCCACAGGCAGCACCCTGCCACGCAACGTTATCTCGCCAGTCATGGCCAGTTGACTCTTCACCTTGCGTTGGGTAAAAGCTGAGGTCAAGGCGGTGAGCATAGTGATGCCCGCCGAAGGACCATCCTTAGGTGTGGCACCCTCAGGGATATGCACGTGCACATTCCATGCGTCAAACACATCAGGGTTGATGTTGAGCTGCGATGCGTGTGCCTTGATGAACTCATAGGCGATAGTGGCCGATTCCTTCATGACTTCGCCAAGGTTGCCCGTCAACGAGAGATGACCGCCACCACGACTCAAGCTGACTTCGATGGACAGAATCTCTCCCCCCACCTGCGTCCAAGCCAAACCTGTGGCCACACCCGGCATAGTGTGCTTCACCTCATCTTCATCGTGATGCATCGGCACACCGAGCACCTTGCGGATGTCGTCCATCGTAATCTTCTTCTCGAAAGGCTCCTCGGTGACAACCTGCTTGGCACGGAAACGCATCATATCGCCGATACGGCGTTCCAAATTACGCACGCCCGCTTCGCGGGTATAGTCATCGATGATGTGCATCACGATGTCCTTCGGGAAGCTGATTTGCTTGACGTCCAAGCCATGTTCCTTCATCTGTTTGGGGATAAGGTGACGCTTGGCGATTTCGTATTTCTCCTCGCGCAGGTAGCCACTCAAGTCGATGATCTCCATTCGGTCGCGCAAGGCGGGATGAATGGTGGCAAGGTTGTTGGCCGTGGCGATGAAGAGAATCTTCGAGAGGTCGTAGTCCAACTCGATGAAGTTGTCGTAGAAAGCATTATTCTGCTCAGGGTCGAGGATTTCGAGCAAGGCTGCCTGTGGGTCGCCGTTGATATTATTGCCACTCACCTTGTCGATTTCGTCGAGGACAAAGACAGGATTCCCCGACTTCACCTTGCGCAGGTTTTGGATGATTCGGCCTGGCATTGCGCCAATGTATGTCTTTCTATGGCCGCGCAACTCTGACTCATCACGCACGCCGCCCAATGACATTCTGACATATTTGCGGTTCAAAGCGCGGGCGATGGATTTGCCCAATGAGGTCTTACCCACACCAGGAGGTCCGACAAGACACAAGATGGGTGATTTCATGTCGTTGCGCAACTTCAGCACAGCAAGATGCTCCACGATACGGTCTTTCACCTTGTCCAAGCCATAGTGGTCGGCATCAAGGATGCGTTGGGCGCGTTTCAGGTCAAAGTTGTCCTTGGTGAACTCCTCCCACGGCAGGTCAACAAGGTATTGCAAGTAGTTCAGTTGGATGCCGTATTCCGCCGCCTGCGAATTGGTGCGCTCCAGTTTTTTCAGTTCTCTCTCGAAGACCTCTGCCACTTCCTTCGACCATTTCTTCTTCGCTGCCTTCTCCGTCAACTCCTTGACATCCTGCTCGTTAGGAGTACCGCCCAATTCCTCTTGAATGGTACGCAGTTGTTGGTTAAGATAATACTCGCGCTGCTGCTTGTCCATATCGACGCGCACCTTACTTTGGATCTGTTGCTTCAGCTCCATCATTTGCTGCTCATCGGTCAGCACGGCCAGGAGGTCAGTTGCCATCTGGTTGAGGTTGCGCGACTCCAAGAGCCCTTGTCTGACGGGCATATCGGTCTCCACATTGCTGGCCACGAAATTCAGCAGAAAAACGGGGTCGTCAATGTTCTTGATGGCAAAGCCCGCTTCTTGCGACAGGTTGCGCGAGCGAGCGATGACCTGAATGGCCAACTCCCTCACAGATTGTATCAAAGCATTGAACTTACGCGAGTTAGGAATATCCACAGAAGCCGCGTAAGGAATCACTGTAGCTTTAATGTAGGGTTCAACCTGTGTTGGTTCCACTACCTCAAAACGGCGTTTGCCTTGAATGATGACAGTGACGTTGCCGTCGGGCATTTCAAAGGTCTTGAGGATTTGGGCCGAGGTGCCCACCTTATACAAATCATCGAGCAACGGCTCCTCCACATTCGACTCCTTCTGCGCGATGACGCCGATGGACTTGCGTTTGCGGTTGTATTCCTTCACCAGCTGAATGGACTTGTCGCGCCCCACAGTGATGGGAATCACCACACCAGGATAAAGCACCGAGTTACGCAAAGGCAAAATGGGCAACTCCTCCGGCATTTCCTCGTCTTGACCGAGGTGGCCTTCAATCGTCAACACAGGAATGAACTCGGCATCCGAGTCCATCATATCTGAAAATAATTCGGGTTCAACTTTATAACTCATAAAAGTACGTTTTTCATCAAGGCGACAAAATGTCAGTCTGCCGCCGTTTCACACCTTATTATATACGTGGCGCAAAGATACGACAATAATAATGCCAAGGCACAAAAAAAGCCCTCGCGATTGCAAGAGCTTCTCTTTTTGATGTTGTGTCCAACTTACTTGGTTTCCTTCTTCTCGAAGAACTTCTTGTACTTGTTGTTGAACTTATCAACACGACCGGCGCTGTCGACGAGCTTCATCTTACCCGTGTAGAAGGGGTGTGATGCGCTGGAGATTTCGAGCTTCACCAGAGGATATTCGTTGCCGTCTTCCCACTTGATGGTTTCCTTAGTGTTGATGGTCGAGCGCGACATGAAGGTCACGTCATTCGACATATCTTTGAAAACAACCAGTCGATAATTCTTGGGGTGAATGTCTTTTTTCATCGCTTTCTTTCCTTTTGATTTTGAGTGTGCAAAAGTACAACAATTTATTGGACTGGCAATTGTTTTGGAGATTTTTTTTTACTCAATATAACAATTTGTTGTCTATCAATATTTTATAATCTACACCTACTTTGCAAAACACACTGGTTGTAGTCGTCATTGCAATACAAGTAAGTACTTATGTGTTATCTATTGTTTAGAGCACACTGCCCTGATTGAACAGCCAATGTACCGATCCAAGTTACCCATACCATAGCCGTCCAAATCAAAAGCAAAAACCCATGCGCTGATTGGGTCACCAGTGTTTAGCGAACTCGACCAGTAGTGTCCTTCCACTTTAACTGCATAGTGTTCAACACCTTCACAAAACCATTCGGTTCCGTCACAATACAGACCAGCAGCAGGCAGGAAGATGGAATTGCCATTACTCGCAGTGAACAGACGACCATTTACTTCGTTCAGCTTCGTCCATGTATGGGTGGTACCCCAAAACAATTCCTCCCACTGTGCTTTTGTCGGCATTCGCCAGCCCTCACCCCATTGAGCTGTTGCAGCGTCATCTCCTGGCTTCAGTATTGTCAGGGTATCAGTGAAACCGTTAAATCCATCGTAAGCTTGATTGCAATACTTAAGGAGTTTGCTTGTGTTGTCAGAGCTGTACCTGTAAGCAGTCCAATTAAAACTGGCCATTAGTGCAGTATTGCCCCATGCGAAAAAATTGCCATACACCTCTGGCGCAACGGCACCCACATTGCAAGTAGCCCAAAGAGTGCCACTCGGCAACCCAAGGTCAACATACTCGTGACCATTGAGACTATTACCTTCGTTTCCTTCATTGTTGTTTCCCCCGTTGTTCGGCTCATCGGGTTTTGTACATCCAACGGCAAAACACACCGCTGTCATTAGCATTATGGCTGCTATGGCCTTCGTGATTCTTTGCATAATTTGTTTATTATTTTATTGATGTTTAATAATTGTTAATAGATTGACTTGCAAAATTAAGAATTCCACTGAAAACAAAGGAAAACTTTTTACCATTTGTTCCAAATTTGTAGTTATAGTCGCAAAACGTAACGGCTTATCTACTTTTTTGTAATAGCAATTAAGTCTAACGGGCAGAACATACTGCTCTGACCGGTCTACCAGAGGTCCTGCAAAAGGTGTCGTATAGGTCGCAGTCCTCAAAACTGATGATGAATTGGAAGCCTTTGACACCATCAGGATCAAACTTGTGGAGCGTACTTGACCAATAGGAACCTGTGTCGCCAATGATACGAGATTCTTCGTCATAACGGCTATCACCTGCAGGCAGGAAGATACTGTTGCCATTACGTGAAGTGAACAAGCAACCTTTCACTCCGTTTATGGTCGTCCAAGAATGATCGCACCTTGACAGCAACTCAACCCATTGTTCATAAGTCGGAGTACTCCAACCTTCACCCCAGTTGACCGTAGCGGCATCGTCATCCGTTTGCAGGACATCCAAATCGTCAGTGAAACCATTGTAGCCGAAATCTGACTGAGGACAATACTTGGTGAGTTGGTTGTAGTCGCCATTGCTGTATTTATAGGTGCTCCAATTATAGGTGGTTTTCGGTGCGGTTTCGCCCCAGGCAAAATAATCGCCGTATTGATCGGAACTTTCAGCGCCCACATTGCAAGTCGCCCACATCGTGCCGCTCGGCAAACCGAGGTCAATGTAATCGTGGCCTTTATAGGTGCCGTTACCGGCATTGTGTTTCTTGCATCCAGTGGTGCAAACTAATCCTATCACTAGCATTAAAGCTGCTATGGTTTTTATAGTTTTTTGCATTATACGATGTTTTTGATTTAAGGTTGCAAAGGTAGCGATTTTCATGGGAAAACAAGTGTTATTCCATAGAAAAACCTAAATATTTCAAAAAAGGTTGGGCACATGGTTTTATTTCTTATCTTTGCAGCAAAATAAACGAGTTAAACTTAATCAACAAATTATAAATCAAACATTTAAAGCATTAATTGTAATGAAACAGGCTTTTAATTTCAACGCAGGTCCCTGCGTATTGCCCAAGCAGGCTATCGAAAGCACCGTCAAGGCGCTCTATGATTTCGACAACACCGGTATCGGTATCGCCGAGATTTCTCACCGCACCCCGGGTTGGGAGCGCATCATGGCTGAGACTCGTCAACTGTGGCGCGACCTCCTCAACATCCCTGAGGAGTACGAAGTTCTCTTCCTCGGTGGTGGTGCCAGCACACAGTTCTTCACTGTGCCCGCCAACCTCATGAAGACCAAGGCCGCCTACCTCCAGACCGGCGTCTGGGCCAAGAAGGCCGCCAAGGAAGCCAAGCTGTTCGGTAAGGTCGACATCGTCGCCTCTTCCGAAGAGAAGACCTACACCTACATCCCGAAGGGCTACACCATCCCGCTGGATGCCGACTACTTCCACATCACGACCAACAACACCATCTACGGTACTGAGATCAAGTACGACATGGACTGCCCCATCATGCTCGTCGCTGACATGAGCTCCGACATCATGAGCCGTCCCGTCGACGTGAAGAAATACGGCCTCATCTACGGTGGCGCCCAGAAGAACGTCGGCCCCGCTGGCGTGACCTTCGTCATCGTGAAGAAGGACATCCTCGGCAACATCGGCGACCGCGCCTACATGAACCCGCTGCCGACAATGGTCGACTTCCGCACCCACGCTGCTGAAGAAGCCAAGAACATCAGCATGTTCAACACCCCGCCCGTACTGCCTATCTTCATGATGCACGAGACCCTCGTGTGGCTGAAGGACACCATCGGTGGCG